>Ga0209542_10000085_pt1 | contig 236050 bp, 243 predicted proteins | sample RifCSPhighO2_01_FD_184028 | JGI IMG/M metagenome (GOLD analysis project Ga0209542, IMG submission 184028) | Soil microbial communities from Rifle, Colorado - Rifle CSP2_plank highO2_0.1 (SPAdes) (version 2) | ecosystem: Environmental > Terrestrial > Deep subsurface > Rock core/Sediment ...
TTGATCCCATTTTTTCAGTGAATCAAAGAATGGCTAAGTTCAGAGATCATATTAAAAGACTCGCGCGAAGATCTTGGTGCACGACAAAAATCAAAGAGAATTTAGAAAATCATGTTTATCTTTATATAGCCGACAATAATAATTATCAATTGGTGTAAAATCCATCAAATGATGAGATGAACTTTGGAAATCCAAAGTTGCGTGAATAGAAATCTCAATTATTTATTAAGATTATAACTGCAATGCGCAAGTGGAATGCGGATAGGGCTCAGTTTTTTTCGTGTCTGGAAGACCCACTCATGTGGGGCAGTTTCTACTTTTTAGATTGTGGAACTGAGGCTATCTCGCGCGATGGAGCTTGGTTCATAGAACCCAAAAAAATTCCAAGCCCTAAAATCAAAAACGCAAATAAGGCAGCCATCAGATGTTGTTTTTGGTTCAGAAGACTCTCATTTTTATAAACCACACTCACATCCTGAACCATCGATTCAATCTGTGGCTGATCTCTGTAGGCCTTTGTCATAGTGACTTATCGGTAAAATAAAAAATCTCTGAAGATTTTCGGATGTCCTAATATGAAACGAACTCAAATAATTGAAACCCAAGCCCCAGCAAAATAACAATAGGGACGACCCATTTTAATGCAAATCTCCAATGCGTGTACATATTGTAACTTGTTGGACTAGCATCTTGAACAAAAAGTTTTTTCCGATCAGCTTCTGTCAGAGATAAAAGAGCTATAATAACCATTCCTAAGCCTGCAATAGGTAACAGACCATTAATAAGGAATGAATCCATAGTCTCGATAAATCCCTGTCCATGAACTTTGAAACTCTTAAAAAGCGTGCCTGAAAAAGCTGGGATCACTGTTAATCCCAAAATGAAAAAACCCGCTATCCACGCGGAAAGAGATCTTTTTAATTCCGGTTTTTTTTCAACTAAGTTCGCCGTCACTGTTTCTAGCAATCCAATACTGGCATTCAGGGCTGCTAACCACAAACAAAGAAAAAAAATCAGTCCAAAAAAAACGCCACCCTTTTCCCTAGCTAAAAACTGAGGAAGCACTTCGAAAAGCAAACTCGGATCTGTCAGCGGCTTCTTTGAACTTGAAAAAGCAATCGGAAAAATAAGTAACACGGCTAGAATGGATATCAACGTGTCTACAAAAGTTACTCGAAAGCCAATAACCGGCAGTTTTTCATCTTTTTTAAAATAGGATCCAAATGTAACCATGGTTCCAAATCCTAAAGAAAGCGTAAAAAACACATGTCCCACAGCATGACCAATCGATGCCCATGTCAGTTTAGAAAAATCGGGATAAAATAAAAATCTTAAAACATCGGGCGTGGAATCTAAGGACAATGATTTGACTAAAAGAATAATAACAAGAATTCCAAATAACGGAAGAATCGAAGCAATCCAGCGCTCCACACCTTCGGCAAATCCTTTTACAACAATAACAATTGAAATCAGCAAATGCACACTCGCCAACAGAAACTGCAACCAAGAGTTTTGATAGAGAGTCATCATAGATGTTTGACTCAGATATGAAATGGGTTGAGCCTGAAATAAACTCAATAAAAACTGCGTCAAGTAATGAAGAACCCATCCGCAAATGACCGAGTAATAGGCCAAAGTCACAGCACTGATAAAAACACTCAGCCATCCAAAAAGATGAATAGGTCTCTTGTACTGCAATGCCACACGTTTAGATGCTTTTAAAATGCTGACACCCGTAAAGTGCCCAATCATCAATTCTGCGATCAACAATGTTAGTCCCACCGTGAATGCTAAAAAAACGTAAAGCAGCAAGAAGGCACCACCACCATTTTCTCCAACAATATACGGAAATCGCCATAAATTACCTAGGCCACAGGCGCTACCAATAGCTAAAAGATAAAATGACAGCCGATTCCGCCACGAAGATTTTCGAGACATCAGTCTGGCGCCTTGCCACCACTTCGAGTTTTCATACAGAAAATTCGAATCGGTGTTCCGTGAAGATTGTATTCTTGCTTCAAGTGCTTGATTAAGAATCGTCGATAAGATGGACTCACGCCATCAGGATGATTGGCAAAAGCAATGAATGCCGGTGGTTTTTGATATGTTTGAGTGACATAATAGAACTTCACATTCTTTACACCCCAAACTGGAGCCGGTGTTTTACGAATCGTATCAAAAAAGAAAATATTCAATTCATTCGTTGAAATGCGGAAATTCACATTGTCAGTGACTTTTTCGATCATTTTAAAAAGATCTGGAATGCCAGCACCTGTTTCAGCCGAAGTGAAAACAATATTCACATCCGTAAAGAAGTGAAATACTTTTTCAACTTGCGCTCTAAAGGTTTCTCGATAGTTTTCAACCTCATGACCTGCCAGATCTGATTTATTGGCAACAATAATAACACCTTTATGGTCATCTAAGATAGCTTCCATAATTTTAGCATCTTGCTCTGATGGTCCAGTCACGCCATCAATAACCAAAAGCACCATATCCGCTCGGCGGATGGATTCTTTGGATTTAAATGCCGAAATAATTTCAACATCTTCTTCCCGTTTTGATTGTCGACGAAGTCCCGCAGTATCCACAATCACATAATTTCTGTTATTATAAATAAATGGAGAATCCACAGAATCAACTGTGGTTCCAGCAACTTCTGAAACCAGCATACGATGAACACCTAAAAGACGGTTGCACAACGAGCTTTTTCCAACATTGGGCTTTCCCACCATAGCAATACGCATTCCCTCTTTCATGTGTGCCGTTTGCTCTGGAATATTCTTGTGCAGCCATTCCATGATCTCTGCCAAACCCCCACGTTGTTCAAAAGACGCCGCAACGATATCCAGTCCAAATTCATAAAAATCGGCTTTTGCAATATCTTGCTCGTGCTGTTTATCGACCTTATTGATAATCAATAACATAGGCTTACCTGTTTGCTTGGCAATTTTAATGATATCACGGTCTTCAGGCACCAACCCTGCTCGGCCATCCATCACAAGCAATATAAAATCCACTGTGAATAAAAAATCAGTCACCTGCTCTTTGATGAGCTTCGAGAAAAGATCTTGCGACTCAGTCAATCCACCCGTATCGATCAAATCAAACTTCTTCCCCCACACATCGACGGGTTCAATCAAGATATCCCGAGTCACTCCAGGTTGATTCTTCACGACTGATTTTCGAGAATTTGTTAAAATATTAAAGAGCGTCGACTTACCTACATTGGGTCGCCCAATAATGGCAACCTTTGTAGCAAACTGCGCATCATAATCTAAAATCATATTATTTTCGTTCGATGACATAACCGAGTTCCTTCATGGTTTGTAAATGTTCAAACCAGTTATCTTTGACGACCACATTAACTTCTAGAAATATTTTTTCACCAATAATTTTTTCAAGTTCTTGACGGCTCTTTTGTGAAATCTTCTTAATTAATTCTGCGCCCTTGCCGATAAGAATAGGCTTCTGACTGTCCTTAGCGACCAATACATCCACATATATCTTGGGACATGGTTTTGCTTCTTCATCATACTTCCGAACCTGAACAGCCAACTGATAAGGAATTTCATAGTTTAAATTTTCAAAACACTGCTCTCGAACAATCTCAGCCACAAGCTCGCGCATATTTTCAGTTGTATAAATATCATCCTCATAAAGCGGATGAGTGGCCTCAGGCAAAATGTCTTCGATCGCTTTCAGAAAGTCTGTTCGGTAATCATCTTCTGGCTTCTGTGTTGAAATCAAAATAGCTTTTCCACCGAATTTTTGGATCATTTCTTTTAAAATCAAAACGCGATGAAATTTCTCATCCAAATCAATTTTGTTAATAACCGCAACCCATGGTTTTCTTGAACTTTTCACCATCTCGAGAATCTGCTCAGCCTCTTCGGCTGTTCCTTGGTCTAAACTGAGTACCGCAACAAGGGCATCGCTCTCTCGAATGACATCCATGGCTTCTTTTTCAAGGAATGAATTCAATCCTTTTGTTGCCTTGATCACTCCAGGGGCATCAATGAAAACAATCTGGGCCTGCTCTGCCGTATGAATTCCCAAAATACGACGGCGGGTGGTTTGAGGTTTATTGGTAACAATAGATACTTTTTCTTTTATAATGTAGTTCATCAGAGAACTTTTTCCAGCATTCGGCTGCCCGATTAAACCTACATATCCAGCTTTGTAACTCATTTATTTTCCTATCACGATTTCTTTTCGTTTTTTAATATTGTTAAGTAAAACTCAGCAGCTAACTGTTCTGCGCGCTTTTTGCTGCTTCCTTCAGCGCGGGTTTTTTCTTCGTTATTTAATTTCAGTGCCACTAAAAAACTGGGCTGATGCGGTGGTCCCATCGTCATCACGATCTCGTAGGTCGGTGTTCCCATTTTATACTTTTGAGTGATTTCTTGAAGTCGTGTTTTATAATCCGTTTCAAAACCACTTTCCTGATCCAACTTAAAATTTAACTTTTTGAAATGACTCATTACAAAACTTTGAGTGACTTGATAGTTTGAATCCAAATAAACAGCACCAACAATGGCTTCAAAGCACGAGGCCAGAACGCGCGGTTTTAAATGAGAATTTTGTTTGCGTTCGCCGGAACCCAGAATGATTTCATCTTCCAGATGACAATTCAGTGCCAACTGATTCAAGGTGTTTTGATTAACCAGGCTGGCACGCTTTTTACTGAGCAAGCCCTCGTTATCCTGCGGATAAATCTTGAATAAGTCTTCTGCGATAATGAAATTAAGAATAGAATCCCCTAAAAATTCAAGACGTTCAAAATCTGGAATCCCTTGATTTGAATCCACGCAAAAACTTTTATGAGTCATCGCTTCAATAAGGAACTGCTTGTTCTTGAACGCATATCCAATATTTTTCTCAACGGGACTTTTCAACACATCAAACATGAAGATCTCCTAAAAGAATCACATCTGAATTATTCAATACCTGAACATCGCGAATTAAAACCTGGCGAATTTCATTTTTTTCAACTGACAACGAATTAAACTTTACAGACCAGTAATCTGCCGACAGTCCATCATACCTTTTACTCTCGCTATTTAATGTTAAAATGGATTTGATTTGCCCCCGCTGCTTGAGTGCTTCACTTTGATGACGGTGTAAACTCAACTCACGCAGACGAGCTCCACGTTGTTTACGAATATGAAATGGAATCTGTTTCATCTGCACAGCTCGAGTCCCTGACCGCTCGCTGTAGGGAAAGACATGCAATCGTGTCCATGGAGAATCCGATAACACACGGTACGTGTTTTCAAATTGCTCATCGCTCTCTGTTGGGAACCCTGCAATAACATCCATACCTACAAAAGCATTTGGCACATGCTTTTGTATCTGTTCCAAAGAATTCTGAACTTCAAGAGACGTGTACTTCCGTTTCATCTGGTGCAAAACTTCCGTATCTGCACTTTGAATACTCATATGAAAATGAGCGCAGAGTCGAGGATCCTGATACAATTGCAATAATCGATCACTCAGCTCGATGGGCTCTAGAGAAGACAACCGAATCCTCTGAATTTTAGTTTTTTTCAAAACATTCTCAACCAGATCCTCTAGATTTTTTTTATTTCCGAATACGAGATCCTCGTAATCCCCAATATGGACACCCGTCAGAACTACTTCTTTAATCTGTTGTGTTTCCAGTTCGCGAATTTTCTGGACGATCAAATCCATTGGAATTGATCGACTTTTCCCGCGTGCATAGGGAATAATGCAAAACGTACAGAAGCTATTGCAACCATCTTGAATCTTTAAAAAACTTCGCGTGTGAAGTGTTTCTGTTCCTCCACCCGCTTCCAAATCATCTTTATGAAAAATATTTGACTTGAAAACCTTTTCCTTCACTTCACCCTTGAAGTACTGGTCCATAATCTGTGGCAGCAAACCCTTGTGAGAATTCGCAACAACCAAATCGGCACCTGGTAAATTTTTAAAAGCATCGGTATCCACCTGTGCTGCACATCCAGTAACCACAATGGTTGCGAGTGGATACTCAGCTTTTATTTTTCGAATCATACGGACAGCCTGCTGAGTGGCCTCAGCTGTCACTGCACATGTATTCAAAACGTGTATTTGAGTCTTTCTCGAGGTCAAATTCTGACTGAGATTTTTTTGAATCAACCCCGTGTCGTAAGTATTCACCTTACAACCGAAAGTATGCATAATGAAATCACCAGATTGAGTATTCATGTGAGAGTTATCCATCCACCACCAATAAGTTTTTGATTTTGATAAATCACTGCCGCCTGCCCAGGAGTTATCGCTCGCTGTGGCTCTGCAAAGTGAATTGTAAATCCACTTTCATTTTTCTTAATTTTTGCGGGTGCACCTTGATGCTGATATCGGACCTTCACTTGATAGTCCGCATCTTCAGACAAATCTGAAAGCAAATGAGCTTCAATAATTTGAACTTCATTTTTGTAAAGATACTTTTCCTCACCAACCCAAACGGAATTATCTTGAGCATCAATCTTGATCACAAATAATTTCTCGTGATACGTCATCCCTAGACCTTTACTTTGTCCAATCGTGTAAAGATGAATTCCATCATGAGGTGCCATGATCTCACCATCAGGAAATCGCTTTAATAAACCTTTCTTCGTCGCTAAAATCTCACTGGAGACATTTTCCTTGATAAACACATCGTATCCCTTGTTGCCAACAAAGCAGATCCCTTGCGAGTCTTTCTTCTTAGCTACAACCAATTGCTTTGCTTGCGCGATCTCGCGCACTTGTGGTTTCTTCAGGTGACCAATTGGAAACAACAACTTGGGTACAATTTCCGGATCAATCGTGAAAAGGAAATACGTTTGATCTTTCCAGTCATCAGTTGAAGTCATGATGTGAGATTTTTGATTTGAGTCCGTTACGATCTGAGCATAGTGCCCCGTCGCTAAATAATCGCAATCCAGTTCTTTCATTTTTTGAATCAGATGATCAAATTTTAAATACGTATTGCAATTCACGCAAGGAAGCGGCGTTTGCCCCTGCAAGTACGCATTCAAAAATGGATCAATCACACTGGCTTTAAACTTAGCTTCACAGTTTAAAACATAAAATGGAATACCCAGAAGATCGGCAACACTTCGTGCGTCGTCAACATCAACGCTGGAGCAACAAGTTCCGCTACCTTCTGTAATATCACAACTCGAGTAATCCCAAACCTGCATGGTCGCACCAATGACATCGTACCCTTGGTCCACCAGAAGGCTTGCCGCAACAGAGCTATCCACTCCGCCGCTCATGGCAACTAGAACTCGACCTTTTGAATTTTTCTTAACTAATGGCATATTGTTTTTCTTCTTTTTTAAGAGCTCTTAATTTTTCAACAACTTCAGTCAGTGTGCTGACAAATTTTTGAATCTGTGATTCATCTGTCCCCCATCCCAAGCTGATACGCAGCGAATGTTGCGCTTCAGCACGGGTTAATCCCAACGCCAGCAATACAGGGCTTGGCTCAGGATTTCCGCTACTGCAAGCAGCTCCAGTACTGACTGAGAAGCCTTTTAAATCCAAACTCATCAACATCGTTTCACCGTCAGCATCATCAATAATCAAACTGGATGTATTACTTAATCGAGGTGATTTTTGAGCTGTCACAGTCACTCTCGGAATTTTTTCAAGAATCATTTTTTCCATGAGATCACGAAGACGTGTCATTTCTAAAATTTTCCGATCTGCCTGTCCAAATGAATCCAACACAATACCTAAACTTGCAATACCCAGAATATTTTCCGTTCCTCCGCGCCGTGATCGCTCTTGACCGCCACCATGAATCAGAGGAATCCAGGGAGCGCTTTTTTTAGCAAAAACAATTCCAGTTCCCTTAAGAGCATAAAACTTGTGAGCCGAGAACGTAGCATAATCGACACCTAATGAATTAAAATCTAATTTCATTTTTCCGGGCATTTGAACACAGTCCGAGTGCATCAAGGCGCCATGAGCATGTGCGATCTGACTTAATTCTTGAATTGGAAACACTGTGCCCGTTTCATTGTTTGCAATCATCACTGAAATAAGAGCCGTTCGATTGGAAATTTCTGCGCGAACAAAATTTAAGTCTAAAGCACCATCCCTAGATACGGGAATCAATTTTAAAACAGCTCCCAGTGATTTCAGATACTCTGCAGATTTCATAACACTTGGATGTTCAATTTGACTGATCATAATTTCGGATCGATCTAAGCCCCGTTCTAACCAAACTGATTTTAAAATGGTGTTGTTTCCTTCACTCGCACCAGAATTAAAAATAATTTCAAGTGGCGAACACCCTAAAAACTCGGCAAACTTTTGACGAGATTCACGCAGGTGTTTTTTTCCAGGACGACTGCTGGCGTGAATGGAAGATGGATTTCCCCAGAGTTCAAATAATTCCATCCACTTTTCTTTGAGCGAACTTGAAAGCGGAGTCGTCGCATTATGATCTAAATAAATGCGCTGTGGAGGTGTATTTTCAAATTCATTTTGCATAGCGTCTCTATGTACACGAAATTGAAATATTTGAAAAGTTTTAAGGTGTTAGCTTAGGCTTTAAAGGTTTTTTTCTGATAGGGACGTTCTCGGAGCGGAGGGCAAACTGGACCTTTGGGCTGCATTTTACGGTACTCGGACTCACTTGGAAGCGTTAGAGCCTGTTGAGGGTCATCGACCCTAATGACTGAAAATACCAAAATCGTGAGTATTATTAGCAGTATAGGCAACTTTCTATCACAGTTTTCTAGTTCCATACCAATAAGAAACAAATTTCAGTATGGGCGGTTAATCGCCTTATAGTTTTTTCAAGAACTATCTCCAGTAAACCGAAGAGTTCCTTAATGAATTATGAAAATATCAATCTCAACTGGGAAGAAGTCTTTCTGCAAGAATCTATCGATCTTGAAGAAAAAATGATATCTCTTCATTTAGAAGACTATAAAAAATCCCGACTTCGCATTTCACTCGAGAATAATATTCTCAATTGGAGCAAATACCAGTCTTGGGTTTCAACTCAAATGGGCTGCCCCAGCATCAATCCAAAGATCACATCATCTCAGTTAAGCCAACTTCGCGAACAGGCACAGAACACATTTGAAACATATAAGAACCATGATTTTTGGAATGAAGATCTCATCCCCCTGCAAGTTTGGGATGATCATTTGATTGTCGTTGGACTTGCTTACAATGAAAAATTAGCTAAAATTCCAGGTTGCATTTTTATTTTAGCCGAACCTTTTATTCTGACTTTTATAGGTGAACAAATTTTTTCAGATACGGAGTCGAGTCAAATCGACCAAGACCATTTATCATCACCTGGTTTAAAAGAAGAACCATCAATGCTTGATGGAATCGATTTTGATATATCAGCCCCCGATTTTGATTTTTCAAATACAACTTTGGTAAAACTAACACCTGAATCCAATTCAAATGGAATTTGGGATTATCTGACGGAACGCCATGACGAGTATACTTTTGAAGCTAAAAAACAGTTTAGCGCCTTTGTTGTTCTTAAGATTATCAATCATAAAACCACAGTTTTTAAAATGGATTCCGACTTAGAAAAGAAACTAAAGAATCCATCTCTTTTTGAGTATGATCTCAATGATGAAAGTCCTTTTAAAAGAATCTTTGAAACCGGGGCTTCTGAGTCGTTCAACATTTCGCAAATGCACACTGAAATTTTAGATTATAAATATATTTGTATCACCGCTCTGAAGCGTGGATCGATAACTGTTGGATTCCTTGTGGGACTTAAATCCAATCAACTTGCAGAAAATGATCAGACTTTATTAGAAGATCTGGCAAAAGAGTCAGCCTAATTCAATTTAGTTCAACAAATTCACAGTTACAATTCGTTTTTCACCACTCACCACTTGAAACTGCACATCAAATAATTTCCAGTCCAATGGTAAATCTTGAATTTCAATTCGAGAAGGCCACTCGATAAAGATCAAACCTCGATCTTTCGCAAAGACATCCCAAAGGCCCGATGTTTCAATGTCTTCTGCATTCTCCAGTCGATAAAGATCAAAGTGATCAATTTGAATCTGAGTATTTTTATAGCTCTGATGAATAGAAAATGTTGGAGATGATACATTTTCTATTGCAAAACTTCTGCAGAACTCTTGCACAAAAGTTGTCTTTCCCGCAGCTAAATCTCCATGAAGCAACACGCATGTTTTGACTGATAAAAATGCTTTCATCGCATGAATAATTTTTTGATAATCGGAGATCTGATCAACTTCAAACTGAAAAAGTGATTTTTTATCGGACATGCTATCTGATTTGCCGACGCATTTTTTGAACAGCTAACTTGATTCCATCTGTCAGTGCATAACAAATCAATGAATGTCCGATATTCACTTCTCGAAGATGCGGAAGTTTAACGATGCTTTTTGCGTGAGAGTAATCCAAACCGTGTCCAGCATGAACTCGCATCCCCAGATGATGGCCCCATTGGGCCGCTTCAACAAGATGATTCCAAACTTTTTTCTTTTGCACTCCTTGGCTCAACACCCATTGCCCGGTATGAAACTCAATTGCATCTGCACCCGCTAAGGCTGAAAGTTCAACCTGTTTGAGCGATGGCTCAATAAAAAAGGAAACTTTAATTCCAGCGCTCTGAAGCCTCAATGTTAATTTCTTGATCTGTTGAAAACAACGCTCGATATCCAAGCCACCCTCAGTGGTGAGTTCTTGTCGCTTTTCCGGTACAAAACAAACCCAATGAGGCTTATTTTTTAAGGCCATATTCACCATCTTAGAATCCACTGCAATTTCAAGATTAATTGGTAATTTTGATTTTGCACAGAGCTGGACAACATCGTGATCCTGAATATGGCGACGGTCTTCCCTCAAATGAATGGTGATTTGGCTTGCTCCACCTTGTTTTGACAACTGAACCATTTCTAAAAGACTCGGATATGCAGTTGTATTCCCACGCACTTGCCGCAATGTAGCTACGTGATCGATATTTACTCCAAGTGAAATCTTATGTTTCAATTCCTATTCCCTTTGCTCTAAGAAATTTCTTTTTCTAAAAATGAAGCCATCTGTTCAGCTATTGCAGAAATCTTTTGCTTGCTTGATCCTTCAACAAGAATCCGAATCAAAGGCTCAGTTCCTGAGTAGCGAATAAAAATGCGACCTTCACCATTTAAATCAGCTTCATTTTTCGTTAAAAGCTCAGAATATCCTTTAATATTTTCTAACTCAACCCGACTCCGCACCCGGCAATTGATTAAAACTTGTGGAACTTCTTCGAATGTATTTGTTAACTCGCTGATTTTTTTACGTGTTTCACGCATCACGGACAAAACGTTCAATGCGGCGACTGTACCATCACCCGTTGTGGAGTAATCCAAAAAGATCACATGACCTGATTGCTCACCACCCAGGTTGAATCCACCTTTTCGCATAGCTTCGACCACATACTTATCTCCAACATTTGTTTTGATCACATTGATTCCATGGGATTTCATTGATTTCTCTAAACCAAAATTACTCATTTGCGTCACAACAACTGTATTATGACTCAGCTGTTTTTTCTGCTTCATGTGAATTGCGCAAATGGCAATGATATGATCGCCATTAACCATTTTACCTTTTTCATCCACCATAATCACTCGATCAGCATCTCCATCTAAACCAATGCCCACGTCAGCACGATACTGAACAACCGCCTGAGACAAAAGACTGGGGTGCAAAGCGCCCACTTTATCATTGATATTCGTTCCATTGGGTTGATTGCCGACATGAATGACTTCAGCACCCAGCTCTTCAAAAATAGCGGGAGCCACCTTGTACGCAGCACCATGTGCGGTATCCAACACAATGCGAAGCCCATCCAAAGTATGTTCCAATGGAAATGCACTTTTTGCATAAACTACATAGCGACTTTGAGCATCTTCAATTCGCTTGGTTCTTCCGATATCTTTTGCCGGTGGCAATAACTTTGTTAAATCTTCATCCGCAACTAATCGTTCGATTTCTTGTTCTAAAATATCATCTAACTTAAAACCATCTGGGCCAAAAATTTTTATTCCATTATCCTGATAAGCATTATGAGATGCCGAAATAACGATGCCTGTTGCCGCCCGCATTGTTCGGGTTAAATATCCAATTCCCGGAGTTGGCAGTGGTCCAACTAATTGAACAGTAATTCCCATCGAATTTAAACCACTCGAGAGAGCCTGTTCAATCATATAGCCTGATAAGCGCGTGTCTTTTCCAATAACGACTTTGTTTGTAAGTGATGGCGATGATATTCTTTTGGTTCGAATAAGGTATCCAATCGCCTGTCCAATTCGAACCACAACATCAGGAATCATAGGGAACTGATTCGAAGTTCCGCGAATTCCATCTGTGCCAAATAACTTACGTGTTTGTGTGGTGATTTCTGCCATGATGATTTTCCTTAGTTTTTAACTGCTGTTATTTCTACTCGAATTTGACTGGGTTTTACACCTAAAATTTTAACCCCCGGAGGGACATCAATTCGTGACGAGTTCATATCAATTTCATACAATCCTGGCGCTCGATCCGACAAATTGATCTGCAAAACCTGCTGGGATTCTTTATACTTTTTCAAAACAGGCTGCGAGCCTGATAGTTTAACTCGAATTTTATCTGATGACTGTCCTGCAATCAGAACAGATGATGAAACTGTAAACTCCACTTCGATCTCTTTGTTAACGACAAACTCGCGTCGCCCCAGAATTGTTAACCAAAGAATCAATGAGATAAATAATGCCACCAGTTTATAAGATCCATTCTCAAACAGACCTTTTCCAAAGTAACCAATTCTTTGCTTCATTTTAGTTGCGCCTCTTGCTGATAATTCTTGTATTTAAATCCAAAAACCTCATACAGCGCCTGCCGAACCTCTGACAGTTCAACATGAGGATGCATATGTCCACCTAATACTATACTGATCGATTTTGTTTCTTCAGAGACAACAAGAACAAGGGCATCTGTTTCTTCGGTTAAACCAATCGCAGCACGATGACGCGTTCCCAAGTTTTTATCCAATGCTGGATTCTTACTGAGTGGTAAAAATGATCCAGCCGAAACAATTTTTGATCCGCGAATAACAACAGCTCCATCATGCATCGGAGCTTGGGGATGAAAAATAGACTCAATGATTTCTGCAGAAATCTTTGATTCCAATTCTGTTCCAGTTTCAATATGGTAATCCACTAAAATATCTTTTTCAATAACGATCAAAGCTCCATAACCTTTTTGAGCAGCAGCAATGACACCTTTTGCAATTTCTTCGATAATATGAGTTTCCATGACGGAGGACACATCAGCAAATAAAGGGTGGCTCCCAATATGAGCTAATGCACGACGGATTTCTCCCTGAAATAATACAACCACAATGACAAATAAATTGGAGAAGAATTTCTCAAGCAACCAATTCAATGTGTAGAACTCAAACCACTGACTTCCAACATAGGCGATCGCCAAAATACCCAATCCGGATAGCATTTGTATGGTACCCGTTCGACGAATAAGATTCAGAACCCGGTAAACAATCAGCCAGACTAGCGTGATATCGACCAAGTCCTGCCATCGCAAATGAGTGATGATGAAAAGCGTATTCTCTAAAAATTGTGAAAACACAGATGACATTAACGGTTACGTTACCGGAGCCGTTTTAGAGCCCACCGGAGTTGCTGCCTCTCCAGAGTCTGTTGCCTTCGCAGCTAGTCCACCACCACCTGATGACACCTTATTAGCCCGAATTTTTGCAACTTCACTGACTTCTGCACCATTCACCAACATCTCAACTTCATTGCTATCGATTGTTTCAAACTCAACCAAAGCTTGTGTTAAACGCTCGAGTGCATCTTTGTGAGTATTCAAAATATTCAAAGCCTTTTTATAGCCTTCATCAATAAAACGGGTTACTTCAGCATCAATTTCCAAAGCTTTCGCATCCGAGTAATTTTTTGATTTTTGACCATATCCCATACCTAAAAATACGGGGCCTTCGCTTTTCTCGTAAGCTTGAGGTCCTAGTTTTTCACTCATACCCCATTCGGTCACCATACTTCGAGCTAATGCGGTCGCGCGCTCGATGTCGTTACCAGCACCTGTTGTGAAATCTTTGTAAATAATCTCTTCAGCTGCTCGCCCTCCGAATAAAAAGGCGATCATATTTTCAGCTTTGCTTTTTGATAAATTCAACATTTCTTTTTCAGGCAATGTTTGAGTCACACCCAAAGCCATCCCCCGAGGAATAATAGTCACTTTGTGAATAGGATCAAGACCTGCTAACTTTTTACCAACTAGGGTATGACCCGCTTCATGATAAGCTGTTATACGTTTATCTTCATCGCTGATGACCATTGATTTACGTTCAGCACCCATCAGGACTTTGTCTTTGGCTTTTTCAAAGTCTTCCATCTCAAGATACTTTTTATCCGCACGAGCGGCGACAAGAGCCGCTTCATTCACTAAGTTTTCTAAATCCGCTCCAGAAAACCCTGGAGTACCTCGTGCAATTTTTGAAATCTCAACATCTGGTCCAATCGGAGTTTTTCGAATATGCACATTTAAAATATGCTCGCGTCCCTTTAAATCAGGCTTTCCAACTACAACCCGTCGATCAAAACGACCTGGTCGAAGCAATGCGGGATCCAGAACATCTGGACGATTTGTGGCCGCAATAAGAATCACACCTTCTGTGGATTCAAAACCATCCATTTCAACTAATAATTGATTCAATGTCTGTTCACGCTCATCGTGACCACCACCCATGCCTGCACCACGATGACGTCCAACGGCATCAATCTCATCGATAAAGATTAAACAAGGTGCATTCTTTTTCCCTTGCTCAAATAAATCTCGAACTCGACTGGCACCAACCCCAACAAACATCTCAACAAAATCAGAGCCCGAAATAGTAAAGAACGGAGCACCAGCTTCACCTGCAACAGCACGAGCCAATAATGTTTTACCAGTTCCCGGAGGACCCACCAATAAAACACCCTTAGGAATACGACCACCTAATTTGGTGAATTTTTTTGGATCTTTTAAAAAATGAACGATCTCTTGTAAATCTTCTTTGGCTTCATCGACCCCAGCCACTTCTTTAAACGTGATGCGATTTTTATTCTCGACAAGCTTGTGTTTTGATTTACCAAAACTCATGGCTTTACCACCACCAGCTTGAACTTGGCGCATGATAAAAATAAACATCCCGACGATTAAAATCAACGGCAACCAATTGATCAGAAAAGACGACATCATATTATTCGCTTCAGCCGTTTCATAGCTTGGCGTGATCCCTTTTGATTTCAGTTCTTCATAGCCTTTATCAGAGATGTTACCTGGAATCACAAACTGCGTTCCACTATACTTCTTTTCAAACTCAGGTTTAATTTCGCCGCGAATCTCACCACGATCTTGAACGAAGACCACCTTGTCAGGTACAACCTCTTCCATCTCCACGGCTTGCAAGAATTTAGGATAATTGAAATCAGCAATCACTTTTTGATGCTTCATATCCCATGCTCGAAAAAAGAAAATAGCCATCACGAGCAGGAAGAACCACAACGCAAACGTTTTTTGGTTAGCTTTCATGTACTTAGAACCCTTTCTTCCAGAATCATTCCAGAATACTGTATCAGATGTCAGACTAACATAATCTGAGTCTCATTTATAACCCATTTTACATGGGCTACCGTAAATGTGATATCTTTTTGATTTTTGTCGAGGCGCTTTTGTATTTCCGCAAGCTGACCAGAAGAATACTCAAAAATGCTGTGATGCCTCATATACAGAGCCAATGCTTTTAATTGCAACTTGTCGGTTAAACTTGAATACCACTGACGGTCGAGCCCTAACACAGGACTGTCGCCAAAAAACCGCAGTTCTAAAGGCTGGGTTTGATTCAACTCCTGACACAGTCTCAGTAAAGAACGCGAGTAATTTTGATACCCAGCTGGGACTTTCTCATCCAATTGCGCAAACCAATGATGACGGACCCAATTGCGAAGATAATCCGCTGATTGATTAGATGGATCTTCCAACCACTGCAATTGGTTCTCTTGAGCATAGGCAAGCAGTATATCTTTTGATGTTTCCAAAAATGGCCTCAGGATTTCCCTGTCCCACATTTTAAAGGCTTGAAACCCATCCGCAGCGACCCCTCGAATCATCTTTAACGTCACCGTCTCGACCCAATCATCCAAGTGATGTGCCGTAAGAATAGGCGATGCACTCTTTTGGCAGGATCTTAAAAATTCCCACCGCGCCTGTCGCATTTGATCTTCTGAACTCAATAACTTCAGGCTTTCAGCGGTTTTAAATTCAACATTATTTTTCAAACAGAGCGTCTGGACTAAGTCACGACATTGATTGCGGTAATTCACCTGTTCTGGATCCAATGCTGGTCCATGATGAAAATAGCAAACAGTCAGCTGTGCTTGAGGTTTCAATCGTCGCATGATCTGAAAAAGACAGACCGAATCCACTCCGCCAGAGACCGCCAATATAAAATGGCTCTTCTTATCTAATTCTAGATCCTTCAGACGTTTCCAAATGGAATGTTCGAACTCATTCCAAGCCATCAGGTCTCCATTTTCATTTTTTTTCAGTATCACCCGCCGGGGTCATGTCTTTCTTGATGATTTCAATTTCAGCACTGACTTTAAACTTGTGATTCTCTGCAAATTTTGAAAACTCATTTACGAAGTCAATTTTCCTGACCAAAGCGATCATTTCATTTGTGACCCTTAATGTGACATCGTCTTTGGCTTTTAAGGCTTGATTGAACACTGTTCCAATAAGCTCTTTTGAGATATCTGTCGGCGAGCCCGCTGTGATAATTTTTCGAATGGTATCCGACAACTGAGACGATGTGGAATCTTTTTTATCGTTTTTATCATTTGCCATAAACTTCTTTAACTCTCTTTTTAAAGTTGGCCATCATGATGGGTAAATTAACAGAAACCAATGTTTTTGCCATAGCACTCGGGACCAACATACCAAATGAAGCTTCCACTTTGTACTCGACATGGCATTTGCCATTCTTTTCGCTAAGTTTCCAACACCCAGACATCGTTTTAAACACGTCTCCCTTAACAAAGGTAAAATCCACTTGCGTCATTGGAGTTTCTTTCACCTTTAACGTGTATTTAAATGTTTTAATCAAGGAGATCGAGTACTCCATTTCCTTCTCATTACCAGATGATTTTAAAATTTTAATAGCTTTGACCTCAGGTAAAAACTCAGAATACTTTTCATAGTCCGAGACGATTGCAAAAAATTCGGCCTGGGAACAATTAAATGTCTCTTTGGTTTCAGCCACTGCATTTGCCATTTGAAAATCCTTTCGTCAGTTTATGATTTTTTAAATAACGCTTCAGCCGCAGCTCTTAATTGAGCCGCCTTATCTGTCACAGAATTCTCATTTTGATGGGGACTAAAAAAATCACAAAATTGAGAGCGCTCTTTGTCGCGAACAATATCCGCCGCTGTTTCCCGGCATTCATTGTAAACTTTGGGATCGTAAAATTCGCAGTTTTTGCAAACATGCAAATCAGAACGACAATGACTGCATTCCTCGCGAAAGCCAATTTTGCTTTCAAATGTGGATGTTTTTTTACAATGAAAACAGGTTACTTTCATAGCTAAGACAATGCCTTTTTTAAAGAAAAATTATGATACGCATCCACTGTTCGAATTGTTCCGGTTTGTGAGCGCATAACAATAGATTGTGTTTGTGCACGACCGCCAGCCAGAAGCTTAACACCCTTTAATAAGGGACCATCCGTAATTCCTGTCGCACAAAAAATAACATGTCCTTTTGCTAAATCTTCCATGGCGAATTTTTTATCTAAATCCATAATTCCCATTTTCTTGGCGCGTTCTTTTTCATTCTCGTTTCGAAATTTGAGTCGACCTTGAAAATCGCCGCCTAAACACCGCATCGCTGCTGCGGATATCACACCCTCAGGTGCACCACCAATACCAATAAGCAGATCTATTCCAGATTCTGCCCAGGCTGTGGCAACAGCTGCTGAAACATCACCATCTCCAATCAAATGAATACGCGCGCCTGTCTTACGAACTTCGGCAATCAAATCCTTGTGTCGAGGGCGATCTAAAATCACCACTGTCACATCGCCAACAGGTTTTCGATTTCCCTCGGCCACGCGGTGAACATTTTCACGGGGTGAAAGATCGATATCAATCAAGCCTTTTGCCATAGGACCTGTTGCAATTTTGTCCATATAAGTGTCAGGAGCATGTAAAAATCCACCGTGCTGAGCTGCTGCAATAACTGAAATGGCACCCACGCCACCTGTCGCACAAATTGTTGTGCCCTCAAGAGGATCCAAAGCAATATCCACTGCCGGAGAGTCTTCCGTCTTCAAACCCACTTTTTCGCCAATAAATAACATGGGCGCTTCGTCGCGCTCGCCCTCTCCAATCACAACTGTTCCATCGATTCTCACAGAATCAAAAGCTTTCCTCATGGCATCAACAGCGGCTTGGTCCGCGGATTTTTCGTCTCCCCGCCCCATCCATTTAGCCGATGAAAGTGCTGCCGCTTCGGTGATACGTACAAATTCTAAAGCCAGGTTTCGGTCCATAGTTCTTTCTCCACAATTGCCGTTAAATTTTTATCTAAACGTTTTACTTTAAAATTTGTGTCCAGTCGACAATGCACTGTTTTAACCAAAGCAATCCGTTGATCCCCTGCAGAAAGTCGATACTGAAAAAATAATTTTGCCAAATGAACTCGGACCTGCAGTTCGATGCGAAGCTCGTCACCATATTTAGCTGGAGCTAAATGGCGAACTTGAGTTTCATAAACAGTCAGCGCAAATACTGACTCGACACTGGTATCAAAGCTATCCTGAGATCGAAACCACGCAATACGGGCCTCTTCACAGTAGCGTAAATAGTTTGAATGGTGCACGATGCCCATCAAATCCGTTTCATAGACATGTACAGAACGTTTAATTTGAAACACCAAGATATCTTGACAGAGCTAGGGGACGCAAACAACACTTTATGAATCGCATGAGCACTTTACCACTCTATCTTACTATTTCTCGCATTATTTTGGTTGTCCCCACTATTTATTTTATGACTTGGGATACAAATTGGGGGCGCGCGTTTGCGACTTTTTTGTTTATTGTTGCCTCGATTACAGATTACTATGACGGCTATTACGCTCGAAAATTAAATGCTGTCTCCAATCTTGGTAAATTTTTAGATCCTGTTGCTGACAAAATTTTAGTCAGTAGCGTCTTAATTATGCTTGTTGTTCAACATATCATTGATCCATGGATGGTTATTCTCTTTGTTGCTCGTGATACGATCATCGGTGGAGTTCGAGCTGCAGCATCCGCAAACGGAGTGGTTATTGATGCCCAAACCACTGGCAAATGGAAAGCGGCCTTACAAATGGTCGCTATTCCGTTAATTATACTGAACGATTTACATTCTAGCTTTCCAAATCGAAATATTGGTTATGGACTTCTATGGCTCAGTGTATTATTGAGTTTGAAAAGCGGTTTTGACTATTGCAGAGTTTATCAACAAGGCATGCAAAAAGCCAAAACCCCAGCTTCATAAACGGGAATAACATGTTGTTTTATATGCAAATGCGAAATTGGTTTTTAATTTTTCTTATGCTGACCGTTGTGTATTTGATTCAGCAAAAAACAAATGCCTCTCACAAAATGTCATATCGGGCTTCGCTTCCAGCGATGACCCTTATCCGGTAAAGCCCTTCTAAACAATGATAGCAATCAAACGTCACTTTTTTTGGTTCAAAACGCTCTTTGTAGAAATGAAAACTACCTGGAAAAAAGATGGACTCAAAGGTCTTTACCGAAAATATGGGTTTAAACTTTTTATCGCCTTTTTCTTTTACTATCTGATTCGAGATTCTTTTTTATACCTGATTCTACCTTGGTTTTTTGCCACGCAATTGATGAATTAGTTCATTAAAAAAAAGAACTTCAATTTTTCAACAAATCCATCTTCTTTAGGAACCTGATCACAGGATGAAAAATTTCGCAAAAGTCGCGCATTGTGATTGGTCATACCTTTATCTAGCATTCTCCAAGGTGGGTAAGGAAAGAATGCAGCCACCACGCAGTTCCCTTTGCTAACGGCGGCCCACTGGCGATCCTCGCTAGAAGCCATATGAATTTCACCCGTTTTCAAATCCTTAACAGCCACTGAAAATGAAAAAATTTGAGGATTTAAAACCTGATTGCCGCTGCCGACAATAGCCAGAGGTCCAGCGACTCTCTCAGAAGCCACAACCTCGCCGATGATTTTTGATTTAAAAACAAAAGACCAATTGGCGAAAAAAAACCATCCCAAAAGAGCCACAACGACTGTAGGCAATATCCATTTTTTTAATAAATTTATATATGTCATATGAAACTTTATAATATTACTAACGCAGCTTGTATAGTGGTTTCTCTATTGTCGCAGGAGACCTGGGTCGATAGACTGAAAAGACTTACTTTAGGAATGAAATGATTATTTTAATTTATATTTTGATTGGTTTTTTTATTGGCGCCTCAGTGATTGCCGGCCTGTTTTTTTTCGTGCGTCGACATATTGTTAAAGAGGCTCAAACTGAGGCCGCTGAAATGGTGCAAGAGGCGCAAGAGCAATTCAATCTTGATGAACAAGAACGCCTTCAAAAAACAGAAGAAATGGAGCTCGATCTTTGGTCAAAGGTCGAAGAAGCCCATTTACTCATTGAACAGAAGTGCGAAGATCTTGAGGCACTGGTACAAACTCGAAAAGCCACCCAAGACGAAACGGCTAAAGCTGCTCGTGCGGCCTTGATTCAAAAAGAAAATGAACTTCGCGACCACTCAATCAAACTCAACCAAGCGCAAGCTGCTTTTAAAAAAATCCAAGATGAAAAGCTAACCCAAGAGCAACACTACAAGGGACTTCTTCTTCAAAAAACTCAACTGGAAGAACCCGAAGTTTTACAATCCCTGGCTGCAAAACTCATCCAGACTGCTGAAACCGATCGGGATCAGCTGATTTCATCTGTGGAATCAGAAACAAAAGAATTTGCCGAACAAAAGGCGAAACGTATCTTAGGGCTATGTATTGATCGCTTCGCCAAAGAGATGAGTACTGAACGCGGTATTTCAGCTAGTTATTTCCCTTCAGAAGATGTGCGCGCTATTTTTTGCCAAAAATTAAAAGAAATTGTTACTGTCATTCAAACAACAAGTGGTTGTGATATTCATATCGAAGAGAATCCAGAGCCTGATCGTTGGCATTACATTCAAATTATTGGATACGATCCAGTTCGTCGCGAACTCACGCGTCGTATTTTTGAGAAAATTTTTAAAGACATCGAGAAAACAAAACGCTGTCCAAATCCCGTTGATTTGCAGCGAACTGCCGAGAATATCAAAACGGAATTACTTCGACAGATCAAACGCGATGGCGATTTGATTGCAAAAGAACTTGGCCTTCAGAATCTGCATCCTGAAGTTCGTCAGGTCATGGGGTCTCTGCGTTTTCGATACTCTTACACACAAAATCAGTATTTTCACTGCGCAGAAGTGGGTTGGTTTGCAGGTTTACTTGGTGCTGAAATTGGAGTGGATGTTAAACGCGCTCGTCGTGTCGGTATGCTTCATGATTTAGGTAAGGCCTTGGATCATGAGTTGGATGGAAGTCATGCTATCATTGGAGCTGATTTTATCAGCGCGCGTAATGAAGATGTTGATACCATTCATGCTGTCCGCGCCCATCACTATGATGTGCAGCCCGAAAATGAATTGGATTTCTTAGTGATTGCCGCAGATGCTATTTCAGGTGGTCGTCCTGGTGCTCGTCGCAGCACGATGGAAACCTACACACAAAAAGTTTCTGGGTTGCAAGAAATTTCAAAACGCTACCAGGGCGTGACGGATGTTTTTGTTCTCAATGGTGGTCGTGAGTGCCGCGTTCTTGTGAATTCAAAAGTTGTTGATGATATGACGGCATTAAAACTTTCCGAACAGATTGCAAAAACAATTGAAGATGAAATGCAGTATCCTGGTCAAATCAAAGTTGTCGTTGTTCGAGAATCCATTGCCTCTGAAAGCACCTCAGGAAAACACGCCAGTCGATGATTTCAAAAATAAGCTGCGGGGTTGTGATTTATGATGAAATCAGCGATATCAAACGCTTAATCCCCCTTTTGAAATCCGAATTGTCACAGATTCAAGTGGAATGGGTCTTTATTTTAAATCACGAAGAATCTGAAATTCGTCAGTGGATAAAAACCTGGATTCTCCAGAATTTGCCAGAAGCTATTTGTTTAGAGAATCCCTCCAATAATCTCGGATATGCCCGCCAATTGGTTTTAGAACAGGCCAGCCTAGATTACATCTACATGACGGATCCAGACATAGAATTAATTCCAGGCAGTTTAAACCAACTTATACATCTGGCAGAATCCGATGATATTTTAAAAAACCAGCCCCCAATTATTGGTTACAGTGGAACTCTGCTTCATAAATCAAACAACTCGTTCTTACAAAATACCTATGATGTCATTTTGAAAATTTCAAAAAATATTCCATTCGCTTTTCAAACTCAACAACACTCTGGCTTAGAAAAAGTTGACCATATTCCTTCATGTCATATTCTTTTAAAAAAAAATGATGCCTTGAAAATTGGTGGGTTTTCACCTCTTTTTTCGAAGGTCGGCGAGGACTTGGATTTCAGTCACCGCGCTTATAATGAAAACTATCGGTTTTCTTTTTTACCGACTTCACAAGCCATTCACTATCAAAATTTTGGATTTGATAAGTGGCTTTATAAAGTTTTTTTGTTTGGCAAAGTTCAAATTGCTGTTCAAAAGAAAAATCATTCAAAAGGACTTCGGTATTATCGCCTTCTTCCCTTAGTCTGCCTGTTAGGGCTTGTTGGATTCTCTATCTTATGGACTGATTTATTTTATCTCTTTATGTTTATTGCTTTTATGATTGGTTTTTTAAATATTGGTTTTTTAGGATTTATTTTAACCTTCTTAAGTTATTCCTTGGGCGAATTTTTTGAAATCCTCTCCCCAACCACAGAACTAAAAAATGAAGCAGCACTGCAGGCACTAAACCACGATTTAGCTTCGCAAGTTCTGAAAACCAATACTTCGAGTTCTCGATAGATTTTCGTGACGAACGTCCACGACTGAAATTTGAATTCTGTCCCTGTTTAAATGCCCGTCTTAAAAAGTGAGACCATGTTTTTTGAGTGGCATGCGTGACAACAAAATCAGAATCAAACTGAATCTCGTACTGATTTTGAACCAACTGACGAGCTAAAAATGAATCTTCGCCTCCCCAAAATAAAGCTCCGGACTCAATTTTTTCTAATCTCTGAGGATCGCAATACATAGCAAAGGCCCCACCCAATAGAGTTTTTTCGGACTGACTGAATTGAAAATGAGATCGCAACCAAGTATTGGCAATAAAATTATGAACTTTTTGAAGATAACTGGTATCCTCTGGATCCATGTACGTTCCTGTATAAACATGGGATTTTACCCATTGCTGAGACTGGATGCGCTGACACATTAATTTAAAAACTTCACTTGAAATATAACAATCACTGTCTATAAAAATAACCCAGCCTGTATTTTTCTTTAAATAGTGCATTCGATTTTCAGTTGACTGACAGTACTTCATTTCAACATCTAAAATATTTTCCGCCAGAAGCCTTTGACATCTTTGGTAGTCACTCAGATTTGCAGAAAAAACAAATATTCTTGGTTTCATTTAATAAGTCGCACTCGAATCAATACAAATAGAAATGCAAATCCATCTTGAATCACTGACAGTTTTGAAGGCCCAATTCTTTCGCGGTACTGAATATTGAACTCGGACCTGGGCCATTTTTGTTTCAAACACACGGCAGTGAATTCAATCGAAAAGTTCAATCCCTCTGATTTCAGCTTTAAAATTTGCGGTAGTCTCTGAGCCGTAAAAACTCGTAATCCTGAACACATGTCATGGATTGAGTTTTGAAAAAATAACTGAGACAATCCTGAATAAAAAAGATTACCTAACCGTCGAAGAAATGGCATTCCCGTTTGTAAACGCAAGCGATTGGCATACACAATATCCAGATTCTGATCACGCAAAAGGGTAAACATAGTAATGATATCCTGAAGCGGATAGGTATTATCCAGATCAGCAAAACTATACCACGTGGCATTCACACTGGAAAATCCTGCTTTGAGAGCCGCTCCGTATCCTTGTTTTGGACAATTTATAACTTGAATACCAACACTCTCTTTTACCATTTTGTGTAGGAGTGATGCTGATTGATCTGTTGAATTATTATTCACAAATATCACACCCAATTCAATTTCAGGAAATTGAGCCTGGAACTGATCCCTAAATTGTAAGAGCTCCCGCTGAAATGGTGGAATTGCCTTTTCTTCGTTATAACATGGGATGATAAGTGCAAAACTAGATTTTTCAGCCATACAGATGTAGCCTATTCGCTGATGCAAAAAGTGTCTAGCCCGAATTACTATCGCTATCAAATAATGACTGCTGAGGATCTCTATCCCGCAACGGTTCATCGACGACTGAAAAAAATATCTCAAAGCCATGCGCAATCCATTCTCTTTGATTGGACGGACTGCCAAAACCCATTGCCTGTTTATGATGGGATTTGGGCGCTATTCTCAGGATATAAAACAGAACACTTGCTGACATCTTTCATTCAGCTGTCGCAATTAAAACACCTGACTGAATCTCCTCGTCCTGTTCATTTTCAAATCCGCAATAGTGAAAACCTCATCGCACTTGATTTCGCACTTTCTCAGATGGATGATTCACCCAAGTGGTCCGTCTCGATTCATTTTTCACCACGCACCCAAGATGACATAGCCAGTCTGAAGATGCCTTTTCAACCCCGATTTTTCAATTATCAACATTATTTTTGGGACTTTCGAGTTTTCAATCCAGCCCTTAAAAGAAGCCTCACCATCAATGATATTCATCACGCACTTCAATTTCAAAAATCCTGGTCCATTCTTAAAATTTTTCAATTTGGACATTGTCGACAGCTAGAAATCTGGAACGATGCCATTCCAACTCGTCATGAATTAGAGGCCGTGACCACTCCAGCCTGGGAATTTTCAACTTCAGAAAAGAAATTAAAAATCAGTATTGTCATCCCCAGCTTTAATAACAGCCCATTTTTAGCCAATGTTATTGAACATCTTGTTAAACAAACTCTTGATCCGGAATTCTATGAGATCATTGTTGTCGAAGATGGCGGCACTGACAATTCAAGCGAAGTTATTCAAACCCTTTTTGCAAACTATTCCCAGAGTCTCAATTTGAAGTTTATTTACTGGAGCAAATCTCATCCCACACGTGGAGATCAAAATTTCTTTCGCGCTGGTTTGGCGCGTAATTTAGGTGTTCAATTTTCTAGTTCTGATCATCTGATTTTTTTAGATTCTGATATCCTTGTTCCCCCTGATTTTCTAGAAATTTGTTTACAAGAATTAAAGACCAGCGATTTGATTCAATTTCAAAGATTCCATATTCAGCAAGAGTTGAGTTTAAAAAATCCCAGTTACGCACAAGTTCAAATCAAGAAGCAAACCTACATCGAAGAGCACAGTTATTGGAATCAACTTTTCCAGTCTCCTCACTGGCAAGATCTTCCCCAGCATTGGAAATACACCTGCACCTATGCTCTTGGAATGAAGAAGTCAGATTTTCTGAGCATTGGCCGCTTCAAGAAATATTATGTTTCTTATGGATTTGAAGACACAGACTTAGGTTACGAATTTCACCGCTTAAATAAAACTTTTAAATTGGTAAAAACGCCGCTCTTGCATCTAACAGCCTATAATCATATGCAGTATAAAAATTCTCAATTCAAGCGGACTCAGCTTCTTCGGAAAACGGCAGCTCTTTTTTATCTACAACACTTAGATTCCGAAATTCACCAGACTCTGGGTAATTTTTATCGTTTTGAACGCAGCCTTATTGATTCTTTTAAAAATTTATTATTATAACCGGTCACCACGATCACGTTTATTTTTTAAAATCTCATCCGCCTTCGTAAGCCACTGATGTCTATAATACTGAAACGTATTCAGAGTGATTCTTGTAACATGCAAAAAGAAATCTTTTACTTTTTTACGCTCACGGTGATATCCAAACCAAAAGACTAAACTTAAATACACATCTAAAGCTCGATACCAATAATCCAGACTAGCACCTTCTTTCGAAATCCCGATGCTTCCATAATCGATATCATCCCTTATTTTAGCCTTACCCCGCCCCTGTTTATATAATTTTTTTGTTAGTGAACTTAAACTTTCAGAAGTATTATGTATCACTGTTAAATTTTCGAGACGCATTTTTAGACCCAAATGATAGGCCAATAAAAATAATCCCAGCTCACTTCCTCCATAGACAATTTGTTCATCAAACCGCAATTGATGAGTTGTCACCAGATCCTTTTTTACCGAGAAATGTCCGCCGATTAGATACCGCGTTTCATTACCAGATAAACCATAGGTTCCACGCAGCAACCAGCGCATCTGATTGGTATGATAGGATTTATCAAAGTATCCCGCATTTTCTGGTAAAGCATAATACCCCCCAATACCAAAAACAGCTTTATCTTGCTGATGCCATGAAATATGTTTTTCGAGCAGAAGCGAATCATGAAGCCAACAGTCATCGTCAATAAAAAGGCAAAGATTTGATAGACTCAAATCAAGGCCTTTATTTCGTGCGATATTCACACCTTTTTTTTCAGTCTTAACCAATCTCAGGAATAAGCGGTATCCAGACACCAATTTCTGCAACTGCGAATGTTTGTTTTCATCACATGAGTTATCGATGATAACCACTTCAAAATCAGATTTCACTTTTTGATTTTGCAAAGAATCCAACAGTATTTTAATTTTTTTAAGCTCACCCAATGTCGGGATAATGACAGTAATAGAATATGTCATCTGAACTTCTTTATTCGCTTATTGTATTGAAACTGCAGAAACCAGAATACTTTTCGAAGCGGATAGGCCAAATAATTCCACATCAAATGACAACTGAAATAAAAAATGCGAATACTCCAACCATGACTTTTATATAGACTCATCAAAACAATGTGCCGAATAAAATAACCCGCTACTAACGCCTGAATTGCGTTTCTCTTCAGAAACTGATAACTATCCACAATCAGACCAAACGATTTAAATCCGCTCATCAAAACAATGTGCCGAATAAAATAACCCAATCGCATCGCGTTTCTCTTCAGAAACTGATAACTATCCACAATCAGACCAAACGATTTAAACCCACTCATCAAAACAATGTGTCGAATAAAAAATCGCACCTGAAAAAGTTCATTTAAAAAATAAAGTACAACAGAGATCAATTCTTTAAACCGTAAAAACCAAACAAAGTTTGAAATTTTAGCCTTTTGATAAATATGTTTCACATAAGAAAGAGGCGATAGAATAATTTTTAAAACCTGAATCAAAAAATAAGCCTGAAACCACGTTCGTTGACGTGAACTCTGTTTTTTGATTTTAAATTCAGATTTTGAATAGAACACTTCATTGTACTTAATCTCAGAAATTTTAGCCTTTAAATACTCTTTAGAATGCAGAGCACTTCGATCGAAATCCGCCCCCACAATAAAAGTCACACGAGATAGATCCATATCGTGATCCCTCAGTTTTTTAAATTCATCAAAAACATTAAAAAAATAATGGCAAATCAGATAAATTCGAAATTGCAGGTCTTGGTCCATCTTCTGCTTCAACTCAAAAAGATTCTGACTAGAAGCCTTGATAAAATACAAAAAACCTCGCACCTGATGATTCTGAGATATCCGCTCTAGTGAATTTTCGACTTGGATCTCTTGGATGCGGCCAAAATGATTGATCTTTATAACCAAAGCATTCTGAGCTTCAAAAGTATCAACAACAGCAAAGGACACTCCTGTTTTCTGCAGAAAAACGGCTTCAGGAGTCTTTGGGTCACGATGATATATAAGATCAAGAGTATTCACTCATCCATCATGTCCAAATTCACTTCAGAAGTAAATAAATTGAAAAAAATATTGCGTGCTTCTAACAGAGATGAAAGTATACTTTTGTATGCAATTAACCATTCCCAGCGACGCTTTTTCTGATGGACAAGTTCGATCTAAAATGTGGCTCACGCACAGCTTCAATTCGTGGGCAGCAAAGCATTTAAATCCAGAAGTAAGGCTGACACTCAATTGGTATGGCTCCTGGGTTGGAATTGGTCCTTTGCTTTTACTGTCATCGACGACAGTTCATTTTAACCAGATCAATGTCTTTGACCAAGATCCGACATCTTTAAAAACTTCGTTGATGGTACTCAATCATTGGTTTATCCAAAACCGTGTTCATGGAGATTCTAAAGACGTTAATACCCATATTCCCGCTCAAGACCCCCACCAATTATTTATTAATACGGCCTGCGAGCATTTTACCAGTGATAATTGGCTGAAGCTTATTCCAAAAGATTCCTATGTCTTACTTCAATCCACCAATATGACCCATGACGAGCATCTGAATTGTTCTCAAAGCCTCGAAGATTTTAGAAAGAGATACCACGCGCTGGTCGATATCTTTGAACTGTCGCAATTGGATTTTCACTACACGAATAAAGAGTTCTCGCGATTTATGCTTTTTGGTCAAAAAAAATGATCTCGGATTTTTTTAAGAGTTTCAAACTCAGATCTTACAGCCTTTATATAATGTTTGGGGTTGCAACTGTTTTACTTTTCCTAAAGGGCATGTCGTCATTTATTACATCGTCAGAGTTTTGGTCGATCTTTTTATCGCAACACCTGCTGCCATTCCAAGATGTTTGGCCATCTGTTTTTATGAAGCCCATTTTTCATAGTGTTTTGGCTCTGATTCATCTGCTTGAATTCAGCGACACCAATCATATTTATTTTGCAAAATTATTATTCACATTAAATGGTATTGCCCAATTCTTCTTGGTTTACTTCCTACTGAATCAGCTTTTTAAAAAATCCTCGTTCTTGAATCTCCTTTTAACTGCATTTCTTTTTTTATCACCACTGATTTTGACTCACTTTGATAGAATTCGCAGTGATCAACTGGCTTTAACAGTTATGCTTTTTTATCTTTATTTCATTTATTCACGCCCCTCCGTCCAATTTCGGTATCACTTCGCTTTCCTGATGATTTTTCCTTTGATTGGTTTCAAACATATTTATTTTTCTATTCTAGTGCTTTTTTTTATTCCTCTGAAATCAACTTTTGATTATTTTAAAACGCTTTCTTTTTTCAAACGCTTCATTATTATTTTGCTTTTTGCAAACGCTCTTGTATGGGGGATTTTTTTAGGGATTCCATCCTTGAGTTATTTTTTAGCGATTCTGCGCTCAGATTTGAATTTTCGTGGACCTTTGGTTTGGTTAAAAACAGAATGGTTTTTTATTTACTTATCCTTGATCCCCTTTTTCATTGCACCTTTTCGAAAGTATTTAAAGAACAAGGGCCTTTCAATCCTATGGAAGATACAATGCGTAAGCCTACTGATCATTGTGATCCATCCTCAAAAGTTTCCCTTTTTCATTGCCAGCTTTCTGCCGCTTATTTACCTAAATGGACTATTTTTTATTCATTACTTAAAAGACACTCAGTTGATTCCCCGCAGAATTTTCATCACTACAGTTGTAGGGATGTCCTTTTACAATCTCTATTTAGCTCAAAAACACTATCGCATTCTGACAACGAACCAACAGCAATTTGAAACTATTAGCGCTCTGTCAAAGATCATCACAGAAAACAATCTGACTTATTTAGATGGAATGGGAGTTCTTCCCACTGGGAAAAACGTGGGTTGCTTTGTCTCTCCGGAAGATGATCTTTCCAATCAAGCGTGTCTTCAATTTATCAAAGCAGGAACTGCCGACGCTATCATTGTTACCAATCGATTGATGACTTTGGGTTTTGATTTTTCAACACTGGGAAAATATCAATACCATGCCGCTGGACCAAATCTTTTTATTCATGAACGAATTAAAAAAGATCTCGCCATTGAAAATACGAATTGGGCGCCTCCGATTCTGATTTTCAGCTCGGAGCAATTAAACTAGAAACTAATCCACTAAATGACAAGATACTGAAGCCAATACAGTGGAGTCCCCCGTAGTCGCCACGCCACCCAACCCATCACCAGTCCCTGTTTCCTCGCAGGACTGTAAAACTTCAAATTCTTTATCGACGATTGATGTTGTAAAACTGGTGTCAAACTCAGCAGTACTTTGAATACCCACAGGGGCATAGCCTGTTGCACTTCCAACAGCATTTGCATCCCCAACACCCTTTAAAGAAACATTAAATCCTTTAACAGACTTCCCCACGGCGGAAACGTCACAGACATAGGTTCCTTTTTTTCTGAAGGTGATTCGATCTGCAGAAACAGAAATCAGGTCAAAGGGATCACTGCCTCCAACGCTGGTGGCTTCTGACCAGGATACTCGTGCGGTCATTGTCCCCACCACACAATTTCCGGGACTAACCGTCGTGGAAATAACGGCTCGAAAGGCCTGCATGTTCGATGAAGCCGTTCGCCAAACTACCACATCATGCTTTCCATTATTGGGATCATGGATCTGTCGATCCGGATCCGGTGGAATATTTGATGTGGCCGTCGCGTTCACTGGTGATTTCGTGGAATCATCTGAAGCTATGGCTAATACAACATCAGGATTTCCCAATCGAATCGGCGTTTTACTCAGCGGATTGGTCGATGGATTGTAAATAAACCGCGCTGTGATTCGAATTGCAGGATCAATACACGATGGCGGAGATGCTGCACAATAAGGCTCCCAACTGATTTTATATGAAAAAGGGCATGCATCCACACCGCTTGAATCCGCACCATTAAAAGTCGAACAGGGCTGCCCACTCGGAGTAAAACCACCAGAGGGATATGTTGGCGACAACCACTCGGGTGTATTGGTAATTAAAATATTACTAGCCCCGCCTCCGCCAGCATCATAAATAGTATGAATTCTATTTTGCAAACCATCCAGTGCACTGCATGTTGTTTTTGCTCGCAAACAATTCATCGTGGTATTATTGACCGCATCCCCTAATGTTTGCGCCCATGAAGACGGATCTGTTAATAAGTTAGATAATTTTTTTTGAATTTCAACAGCGTTAGCCAACATCGTTTGCATTTGTTGCTGTCTGGCCGAATAAATCAAAAGCGTGATCATTACGTAGATCATTAAAAACATCAGAGCTGCAGCCCCTAAAACTTGAATCAAACTCATGCCTTTTTGGCACTTAAGTTTGTTTATAAAAAAAGAAAACTTTAATTTGTCTGAGTGCATGAAAATGTACCATATACGCTGGGCTGATCATAGTTAGGTGTTGGCATACCCATTGTAAACGTTGGACCAGGAGCGATCAAGCCTGTCGCTGTCTGACATGTTTGCTCCACCACGTAGACCGCTGGCACAGATCCTCCAACGCTCACAATCGGAGTGCTTGTTGCTGTTGCTTGAACCAAACTGGCTTGAGCCGCCGTACCTGTGGCTATAGAACCTGGAACAACTACCGATGGCGATACCGCTCGAAGTTGAATAGTAAAAGTATTCACAGCCCATCCTACAGCTGTAATTCGACAACTGTAAGTTCCTGGCATGATGGAAATCTCGCCAGTGGCTATATCCACTGTGACCAAATCAAAACTATCATCCACTTCATTCCAACTTGTTCCGGACTCCGGAGCTGAGGTTTTACCTCGAACCCCAAATGTTGGGGATTGCTGGCAATTACCCCCAGGAGTGGCTTCGCCTGTGGGAAGTACGCTATAATTATTTGTCATATTCAGTGTGAACGACTTATTAATCGCCTTCGCAGAACGCTTCATCACCACGTCATATTTTCCAGTATTATCCGCGACAGAATCATCAGTATCAAAAGCGCTGGTCGTTAAATTTCCTGATCCCAGTGGTAAAGCCGGTGCTTTTGATCCCGGATTGTAAATCAAACGAACTGTGACTCGAATCAGTGGATTAATACAAGTTCCTGTACAGATTGGCTCCCAAACAACTTTATAAGTAAAAGGGCACGTATCAACACCGGCTCCCGTGTTGCCATTAAAACCCGTGCATGGTGAACCTTTATCTGAAAAACCCGCACTATTTCCCGGCCAAGAAGGACTGACTAATGTATTCGCCGGAGGCACAAAATACGGATTTCCCGCATTATCATGCAGAGTTAAATCGCTGACCACACCAATCAATGCCGCACAGGTTACTTGATCGCGAATACATACAGCCAAGGGATCCCCTGCCGAATACATCCGCTCCAGAGTTTTATTCCAAGAGCCCTGATCTGAAATTAAAAATTGAAACCGTGTTTTGAGTTCTCGTAAGGCAGATAACCGATACTGATTATTTTGTTCCTTATTCATGGAGGTGACTAATCCAATCATACCGGATGCCACTAAAGCCATTAAACCGGCGGAGATCAAGACTTCAATCAAACTGAAACCTTTACTATTTTTCAGTTTTGTTAACCACATGAATCCCCCAGCATTCTCATATTAGAATGACTCACTGTTAAAAAGTGCGCAAGTACAATAAGAAGCTATTTAGTCTAGATGAAATGAGATTCGATTCGTCATTAGCATGTCTCATCTTGAGAATCACTAATGACGAATACTTTTAAGATTACTTTAACTTTTCTTGATAAGCTGTTTCTGTAAAATCATCGACTAAAATCGCATCGTATCGCACCTTATCGGCTTCCCGAAGCAATTGATGCTCGTCATCGCTGATTACTTTTTTCGCCAAAGCATCATCCCAGCTTGCAGGACCTTTTTTCTTTGGAATAACCCCTGATTTAATCGCAGATCTAATTTTTTTCTCGGCTATTTCTGCTTTTGTCACAACGTTGAATGCATTTTCCAAACGAGCTGTTTGATCCCCCACTTCAGCGCGGGCTTTGACAGCAGCGGTACCATGGGTTGAATCCATCACCCAATAAATACCACTTGTTAAACGATCCCGCTGAGCACCAGCTGTCATCATGCTTGATGAAATCAAGTGAGACCAGCCATCCGTCGCTTGGGATTCGATCGAGTTGATTCGTGACCAGGCTCCAAAAAATCCTTTAATAATCCAACGAACAGGGCCAAAAATTTTCAAATTATCAAACAAACCATCAAAACCCTTTTGAATTTCACACATGGAATTTTTAACGTAAAACTGCAAGTACGGCAGATCTTCTTTGGGTTGACCATCTTCTTTGAAACGACGAAGAGCACAGGTCACCATATACATATGAGAAAAAATATCAGCAAAACGGCCTGTGATTTTTTCCTTCATTTTCAACTGACCACCCAAGCCACCCATTGCTAAATCCGCTAAAATTGCAAAAGTCGCAGAGGCCCATGACAGGCGACGGTAGTGAATACGAATCTTAGGATGAGTTCCCGCCGGAGCTGAAGCCAAATAACCGCGTGTGACTGATAATAAAATAGAACGACATAAATTTCTGACAACGTGTCCGATATGTCCCCAGAATGCTGTATCAAAACGTTTTGCATTGCCGCTTTCAACGGCAGCCACTTCTTCAAATGCAAAAGGATGACATCGAAGGGCTCCTTGACCAAAGATAATCAATGTTCGAGTCATGATGTTTGCACCCTCAACTGTAATTCCAATCGGAGTGGCAACATAACCTTCGGCAATTAAATTACGTTGTCCTAATGAGATTCCAGCGCCACCCATCACATCCATGGCGTCATTGACTGTGCGTCGCCCAGCTTCCGTACATTGATATTTAGCAATTGCAGTGACAACTGGTGGTTTCAGACCTTTATCTAAAGCTCCTAAAGTGAATCGACGAACTGCCTCAATTCCGTAAGCTGTTGCGCCAATGCGGGCCATGGGTTCTTCAACTCCTTCAAACTTTCCGATACTGACACCAAACTGTTTGCGCACCAATGCATGAGAAGAAACTGTTCGATACGCCAGCTTCACTCCGCCGGTTGCCTGAGCTGGCAAAGAAACCCCGCGGCCTGCTGCTAAACACTCCATCAACATGGTCCAGCCATTACCAACGCCTGACAAACCACCTACAACAGCATCTTCAAGGACAAGTTCGACATCTTTTCCAGTCGTAGGACAATTATGAAATGGAATTGTTAATGGATCATGACGACGACCAATCTCAACTCCTGGAGTTGAAGCTGGAACCAAAGCGCACGTGATGCCTAAGTCCTCTGTATTTCCTAATAATTTATCTGGATCACGTAATCTGAACGCCAATCCAAGAACTGTGGAAATTGATGCCAATGTAATCCATCGTTTATTCCAACTAACCCGAATAGCCAACTGACCCGCTGCATTTTTAAAAACAACACCACTTGAAGTGATAGAACCAGCATCCGATCCCGCAGTTGGCTCGGTCAAACCAAAACAAGGAACTTCTTGTCCTGACGACAAACGTGGCAACCAGTATTTTTTTTGCTTATCAGTTCCGTAATGAGCCAATAACTCCGCAGGCCCCAAAGAATTGGGAACCATCACGGTAATTGATAATGGCAACGAACGAGAGGCCACTTTCATGACCACTTCAGAATGTGCCATCGCCGAAAAACCTAACCCGCCATACTCTTTGGGAATAATCATCCCCAAGAATCCTTTTTGTTTTAAAAAAGCGATCACATCATCAGGAATATGACGATTTTTCCAAATTTTCCATGGTTCACACATTTTACAAAGCTCTTCAACAGGCCCTTTTAAAAAGGCTTCCTCTTCTGCAGTGAGTTTACCGTAAGGCTCTTGCATGATTTTTGTAAAATTGGGTTTTCCAGAATAAAGATCTTTTTCGATCCAAACAACTCCGGCCTCTAGAGCCACACGCTCTGTCGCTGAAATCTTGGGAATAAATCCCATCTTCTGCATGATCTTCATCAGAGGCGCCGAAACCAACACTGTTCGGAGTGGCTTTATGAGGAAGAAAACAACCAACGCCACAAAAGCAATTATTAAGCCTTGCGGGGCTGCAAAGCCTATCAACAACAAACCACCGACGATCCCCCAAACTATCAGAGGCGATCCAAAAAATCCGACGAAAAGTAGTATGATGAGCGAGCCTATGAGCGATTGCCAAAGCGGCAATGACTGAGTGAGGTACCCGTAGCACGATCCAAATATAGATTCCACAGTTGAACTCCTTGATGAAATATCTCTATCAATAATTGGATCATGCTTGGATCCATGTTGGCAAGAAGAGCGAAAACTCTAGACGCAACAGAGGGGATAGAGCTCATCACAGAGCCTTAGAAGAATAAAAAAAACCCAGGTCTTTCCGCCTGGGTTAATTTGAAACATATAGAGCAAATACTTTAACTCTTTATTTTGTTTCAGTTGCTGGAGCTTCAGTTGGAGCTGCTACTGGAGCACCTTCAGTTGGAGCAGCCATCTCAGCAGGAGCTGCAGCTTCAGTTGGAGCCGCTTCTTGTTGAGGAGCGTTCTTTGAACATGTAAATCCTGTTGCAAAGCAAAGTGACAACAACACAGCTGTAACCGTGATTTTTTTCATAAAAGACCTCTTTCATATATTAAATTGGTTGAAGATAAACAGTACCGAAATCCATAGTCTTTGCCAAACTGTATTTTGCATTTGGCTATTGACCTCATTTCGCACTAGGATAATGCATGCAAAAAAACGACAGCTTCAGCAATATTTTATTTAATATCTTAATTCCTGTTCTCATCTTAAACAAAGGTCATAAACTCGGACTTGAACCCCACTACGCGGTCATTATTGCTTTGGCATTCCCCGTCTATTTCTCGGTGCAATCTCTTCGAGAAACAAAAAAAATCAACTTCATTGCTGTACTAGGCTTGATGAATGTTTTGGTCTCAGGCGCGCTGACTTTGCTGGCCTTAGGAGGCATTTGGTTTGCTATAAAAGAGGCTGCTTTTCCTCTTTTAATTGGAGTCTTTGTCCTGATCTCGAGCTGGACGACAAAACCATTTTTTAAAACATTGTTCATGAATCCATCTACATTTGACATCGCCAAAATTGAATCCAAACTTGAAACCGAAACCAATCGCCAGCGATTTCACCAACTGATGAAACATACAACCCAACTGCTTTCTGTTTCATTTTTAATGAGCGCTCTCTTAAACTTTGGCTTGGCTCTAAAAATATTTGAACCTCTGGCCGAATCCTTAACGGACAGCCAAAAACAAGAACTCTTGAATCAGCAACTCGGTCAAATGACACTTTATTCGCTGGTTGTTATTTTAGTTCCGTCTATTTTATTTTTGGGTGGAATCATGTTCTATACATTCCGACGGATTCATCAATTGACCGGACTTACCACCGAAGAACTCATTATTAAATCGTAAACATTTTCCGCTTTAAAAATCCCCATCTAATGATGGAGGCGGAGGTGGTGGTGGAATATCACCAAAACCCGAATCAATTCCATACCCCGGTGAACTATACCCTGGTGAACTATCATAATTTATTGGCGGAGGTGGTGGTGGAATTTCCTCAAAACCATCGGTAGCCGGTGGTTGAAAATCAGGTTGCGGAGGAAATTCATCAAATGCAGCTGGTGGAGGCGGGGAAAATCCACTTCCACTACTACTGCTCCCACTGCTGCTCTGAGAGCCAGTCGATGTAGCCCCTTTTGCCCATTTGCTTTGTCCCCGTTTTCGAGTTTCAAACCGAGGGCGCTTTTGCACCAAATCCAATTCTTCCATTTCATTGGCATCACGATTTGGATCAAACTTTTGAGCGATTCTTTCCCGGGTCCGCACCACCTGAATTCGAGCGGATTCACGTTTCTTTTCAATATCTAATTTAGCTTTTAAATCAGCCTTAAATTCAGGTCCATCATCTGATGGAGATTGCACTTTTTTTTGACGTCGGTGCTCGATCAAACCGCGCTCACGAATGAGCTCCCATTTTTCTTGATCCTCTAAAAACAGAGAGAGATCCTTTTCACGCTCGTCTTCGAATATTTTTTTTGAAGACTTGTCTTTCTTGAAACTTTGACGACGATTTAAATCGTGCTTTGCCTCAGAATTGAGCGATTGCAATAATTGTTCGTCCACGCTTTCAGCACCAAAAACCATCGAGGCTGCAAACTGAGTTGTCAGTAAAATCACAATAAAGAATAGATCTAAACTTTTAACCTCAGACTTCACCAGTCAAGTTTAGTTTGGAAAATCGTCTTTAGACATTCCATTTTAAAAATACTCGACCTTTGTCTTTACCTTCGTCCCGTAATCAGATAACGTTCTCGGACTTATGGAAATGTTAGAAACAATTGGAATATTTTTTGCGCAAACTTTTATCATCGTTCTGGCTATTATTGCAATCCTGCTCACTCTGGCCAGTCTTGCTCTTAAGAACCGACATAAAGATTCTTTTGAAATCGAACTGTTGCATGAAAGATTTGAAGATCAAACTCAAGCCCTGAAGGAATCTTTTTTAACGGACCAAGAGATTAAAAAAGAACACAAGCGTCTTAAAAAAGAAGCCAAACAAAAGCAAAAAGAAGATTCAGACAAAAAACAGCGTCGTATTTTTGTTGTTCATTTTTTAACGGGCGATATCAAGGCCTCAGATTCTGAAAATTTAAAAGAAGAGATCAATACGATTCTGGGCGTTGCCACAAAAGATGACGAAGTTGTTGTTAAAGTCGAAAGCCCCGGAGGCCTAGTTCACAGTTACGGCTATGCCGCAGCTCAGTTAATTCGTGTTCGCGATGCCGGAATTCCACTGACTGTCTGTGTGGATCAAGTCGCTGCCAGTGGTGGTTATTTGATGGCTTGCGTAGGAAGCAAGGTCATTGCGGCCCCTTTTGCATTGATTGGCTCGATTGGCGTTGTTGCACAAGTCCCTAATTTCAACCGTTTGCTTAAAAAACATGATGTCGATTACAAAGAATACACTGCTGGTGATTACAAACGCACCGTCAGTATTTTTGGAGAAATCACAGAAAAAGGGGAAGCCAAATTCAAAGAGCAATTAGAACTCACCCATCAGTTATTTAAGTCATTTGTCTCTCGATTTCGACCACAGCTTGATCTGAACAAAGTTGCCACCGGTGAGTTTTGGTATGGTGAAACTGCTATATCCCTAGGACTTATTGATGAAATTAAAACAAGTGACGAGTACTTACTGACCTTATCAAAAGATCATCATGTCGTGAAAATCTCTTTTGAACACAAACCCACTTTGATGGAGAAAATTTCAGAAGGTATTTCAGGAGCAATCTCCAAGGGAATCAGTTTAGCCATTCGTAAATTGGCTGATCAAAATACACTTGTAAAATAACTGTGACGCTGTTAGCTAAATGGTGGGCTTTCTTCCATTTTTCCACGCAGTCTTGTAAACATTCTTTACTGACGAGGTAACTATTGAACCCAGTGGTTGACGTTAAAGATTTAGAGACAACTTTCTTTTTAAAATCGGGGCCCTTTCGCGCCGTAAATCGAATTTCTTATTCCATCAATCAAGCTGAAACTTTGGGCATTGTTGGTGAATCTGGCTGTGGAAAGTCAGTCACTTCTTTTTCTTTGATGCGCCTGATTGACCGCCCAGGCAAAGTCACCCATGGGCAAGCTCTTTTAAATGGCAAAGATTTGTTTAAATTAAGTGAACCCGAGATCGAATCCGTTCGTGGTGGTCAAATGGCTATGATCTTTCAAGAGCCCATGACTGCTTTAAACCCAGTGCTCACAATTGGCTTTCAAATGAATGAGCAAATTGAGAAGCACTTAAAACTCACAAAAAAAGATGCCAAAGATCGCGCCATCGAGATGCTTCAACTTGTTGGCATTCCATCCGCTGCGGAACGATATGACAATTACTCCCATCAATTATCAGGTGGTATGCGCCAGCGCGCTATGATTGCTATGGCACTTTCATGCAACCCACAATTTCTGATTGCTGATGAGCCCACCACCGCTTTGGATGTCACGATTCAAGCTCAAATTTTAGAGCTCTTTCAGAACCTCCAAGAAAAATTGAAAATGTCCGTTCAGTTTATCACACATGATCTGGGTGTTATTTCTGAAGTTTCGGACAAAGTGCTTGTGATGTATGCGGGACAAATGTGCGAGACCGGCCCCACTCAAGAAGTCCTCACTTCACCTCGACATCCTTACACCGCCGCATTGATTGAATCTCGACCACAAATGGGTCACCGTATTGACCGCCTTAAAACAATTGAAGGCAGCGTTCCGGCTCCCCATGAGCTTCCGGTAGGTTGCCCGTTTTCAAATCGCTGCTCACGAGTCAAATCGGAGTGCTGGACTATTAAACCCGCTTTTGTCAACATCACGCCGACCCGAAAAATTGCGTGCTTTAATCCACTTTAAGAAAAGGCTTTGAAACAAATGAGCGATATCATTTTAGAAACAAAAGGTCTTAAAAAACATTTCCCGATAAAAAAGGGATTTTTTCTGCGTGAAGTGGGATCAGTCAAAGCTGTTGATGATATCGATTTAACCGTTTATCGGGGCGAAACTTTAGGTTTAGTCGGAGAATCAGGTTGTGGAAAATCCACCCTGGGTCGCGCCTTGATCCGACTGTATGAACCCACAGCAGGCACTATTCAATTTGATGGCGCTGATTTTCTTCACGCTAAAGGTGAAACCCTTAGAAAATCCCGCAAAGACTTGCAAATGATCTTCCAGGACCCCTATGCCTCGCTGGATCCGCGAATGACTGTGGGACAAATTATCGAGCAGCCTTTTCATATCCACAATATGCTTAATCAAACAGAGCGCCGTCAGCGTGTGAAACAGCTTTTGGAACTTGTCGGGCTGAAAGCCTCTCACGTGAATCGTTATCCGCATGAATTTTCAGGCGGACAACGTCAACGCATTTCAATTGCCAGAGCCATTGCCTTAGATCCCAAACTCATTATTTGCGATGAACCCGTCAGCGCTCTGGATGTTTCAATTCAAGCTCAGATTCTAAATTTATTAAAAGATCTTCAGGCCCGTTTGAAGCTGACTTATGTTTTTATCTCTCATGATTTGTCAGTCATCGAGCATGTTTGTGATCGTATTGCGGTTATGTATCTTGGTCGTATCGTTGAAATCACAAGTCGAGATGAACTTTTTAAGAATCCTCAACACCCTTACACTCAGGCATTGATGCAATCCATTCCGGCAATTGGACTTGGAAAAAAGAAAATGTCTAAGATATTAACTGGAGAAATACCTTCTCCGATTAATCCCCCATCTGGATGCACGTTTCATCCACGCTGTCCGTACAAGATGGACATCTGCGTGAATACGACTCCAGCTCTTCGTGGCACACCTGATCACTTGCGATCCTGCCACCTGGATTCAAATATGGAATCGAAGTTCAAAACAAATACAACAACACAAAAGGAGTTGTTATGAAAAAAATCGGTCTAGTTACCACCGTTCTCGCATTGTCTTTATTTGTGGGTTGCACAAAAAAAGATGCCACGACAACAGCGGAAGCACCAAGTACAACGACAACAACGCTTACAAACAATGAGCTTAAAGTTGGAATCTCACAAGAGTTCGAAAACTTTAACCCACTGATTGCCAGCATGATGGCGACAACTTACATGCAGCGTATGGTTAACCGCACTTTGGTGGTTATTGATGCTGATGGAAAATGGGTTCCGCAGTTAGCAAAGCAAATTCCAACATTGGAAAATGGCGGAGCTAAAATCACTGAAAAAGGTGGCAAAAAAATCTTAACAGCTGATTGGGAAATTCTGGAAAATGCAGTTTGGGGTGATGGAAAACCTGTGATTTGTGAAGATTTTGAATTCGCTATCAAAGTGGCTTCTTCTCCAAACGTTGGTGTTGGCGAAAAAGAAACTTACACTCAAGTAAAAAGCATGGTCATTGATTCAAAGAATCCTAAAAAATGTACTTTTACTTACGATAAAGTTAAATGGGATTTCTATCAATTAGGCACACTTTTTCCATTACCAAAACATCTTGAAGAGCCCGTATTTAAAAAATTCGGTGGCCAAAAAGAAGGTTATGAGAAAAATTCAATTTACTCAAAAGAGCCCACAAATGTTGGCCTTTACAATGGACCTTACGTTTTAACAGAAATCCAATTGGGTGACCATGTCACATTCACACCGAATCCAAAATTCTATGGTGAACAAGCCAAAATTAAAAAAATTATCGTAAAATTGATTCCAAATACCGGAACTTTAGAAGCTAATTTACGTTCTGGAACAATTGATTTGATTTCCGTTCTGGGTTTAGCTTTAGATCAAGCTTTAGCTTTTGATAAAAAAATTAAAGAAGAAAAATTGGGATACACTGTTTTATTCCAACCATCAGCCGTTTATGAACATATTGATTTAAACTTGGACCATCCCGCACTGAAAGATATCCGTGTTCGTAAAGCTTTGCACTTTGCAATCAACAAGGAAGATCTTGTTAACGCTTTATTTGAAGGCAAACAGCAACCTGCTTTACATAACATCACACCTAATGATCCTTGGTACACGGCTGACTCAAGCAAGATTGTCACCTACAAGTATTCAAAGCGCGAAGCGGATCGTTTATTAGATGAAGCTGGCTGGAAAATGGGTACAGATGGTATCCGCACAAAAGACGGTAAAAAATTATCTTTCACATTGATGACAACAGCTGGAAACAAAACTCGTGAATTGGTTCAAGTTTACTTACAAAACCAATGGAAACAAGTTGGCGTCGAAGTGAATTCAAAAAATGAACCCGCTCGCGTGTTCTTTGGTGAAACCACTAAAAAGCGTAATTTTGATTCAATGGCATTGTTTGCATGGATTTCGTCTCCGGAATCATCTCCGAAATCAACGTTCTCTAGCAAAAATATTCCTACAGCTAAAACAGGCTGGTCTGGTCAAAACTACATGGGCTGGAAGAATGCCAAAGTCGACACATTGCTTGAAAGTTTAGATACAGAATTCAAACCTGAAAAACGCGTTGAAATTATTCATGAAGTTTTAAAAGCCTACACTGATGAAGTTCCGGTTTTACCTTTGTACTACCGTTCCGATGTCGCTGTTATCCCAACTCAAATGAAGGGCTACAAGTTAACTGGTCATCAGTTTCCTGAAACCAACGAAGTTGAAAAGTGGACTGTTGAATAGTTAACTCATTTAGGAATTTGGGATTTGCATGACGACATTTATTTTACGCAGACTTCTTCAAACACTCGTAGTGATCGTGATTTTATCATATGTGTGTTTTGGCTTAATGACCTTAATGCCAGGAGATCCTGTGGAAATGATGATTTCTGCAAATCCTAAAATCTCTACTGAAGACATTGTTCGTCTTCGAGAATTTTATGGTTTAGATCAACCTGTTTACAAACGGTATCTGACATGGGTATCCGATATCACCAGCGGTGATCTTGGATATTCTAGAACTTACCGGATTCCGGTCACTGAAATGATGGGGCCTTCTTTACGGGCGACTTTCATTTTATCTGTGACTTCGTTAGTTTTTTCTTTGCTTGTTGCCATTCCCCTTGGAATTGCATGCGCTTTAAAACCAAATTCAAAGTTAGATTACACCATCAATCTTTTTAACTTTGCAGGCATTTCGCTTCCTTCTTTTTGGTTGGGCATTGTTCTTATTATTATTTTTGCCGTCAAACTGGGGTGGCTCCCAGCCGGTGGTTATCAAACAACGGGAATGTCTTACCCATCCTGGTGGAATGAGGTTCTTGATAAAGGTAAATATTTGATTTTACCGGTCGTTTCTTTGTCTATCCAATCCATTGGACGTTTTTCACGATTTGTTCGATCCTCGATGCTGGAATCATTACGCAATGATTTTATTCGTACTGCGCGCGCCAAGGGCATGAGTGCTCGGGTTGTTATTTGGCGCCATGCTTTTAGAAATGCTTTGATTCCCCTAGTGACAATCATTGCCATTAGTTTTTCTTCCATTTTTTCAGGAGCCCTGATCACGGAAACCCTGTTTGCCTATCCGGGTGTTGGTCGTTTGATCTATTCATCAATTATGGGAAATGATTTCAATGTGGCTATGATTTCGTTTGTGATTTCAGTCAGTATGGTTTTAATCATGAATTTGGTGGCCGATATTCTTTACGGCGTGGTGGATCCACGTATCTCTTACAAGTAAGGATTCAAAAATGACAGCACCACAAAGCCCTCTTCAAACAGAAAGCACTATGACAACCGAAATTGGCCCTAATAAAACTCAAATTGCGCAAATGGAAAAAGCGCAAAGTCTTTGGCAAATTGTTTACACCCAGTTCAAGGACCACAAGGCCGCCGTCATCGGAGCTTACACAATTTTATTCTTTGTTATTGTAGCCCTCTCTGCCCCCCTCATTGAAATGGCTTTGGGTTTAGATGCGGATTCTCAGAATGTTTTCAATCGTTACAAACCCCCGATGTCCCGCATTCAAGCCAGCAGCGATACCAAAGAAAGTGCCATTCAAAAATTTATTAACATCAATCCCAGTGATGCTGCTGAAATTCAAAAACAGATTCTTGATAAAAATTTAATCAATCCAATTCGTCCCGAAGACACTCTGTATGACTGGGCCCAAATGGATAAACTCAAAGCCATTGGAATTGTCGATCAAATTGAAACACCTAAAAAATCTGATTTAAAAAAGATGATTAAAAGTTTTGAAACATTTCATATTCTGGGCACTGATGAATTGGGACGCGATGTCTTGATGCGCCTTATTTACGGCACACGTGTTTCTATGGGTGTTGGAATTTTAGTTGCCGTATTCTCGGCGTTGATTGGTTTAATTATTGGTTCGGTGGCAGGTTTCTATGGGGGCATTATTGATACATTATTAATGCGCATCACAGATGCTTTGCTTTCTCTTCCGTTAATGCCAGTCCTTATCGTGGTCGCAGCTATTGATTTACAAAAAATCCCTGTGATGCAAGCTCTAATTTCCACAGGTAATGAAAGCATCCTTAAGCTGGTTTTCATCTTTTGTCTTTTTTCATGGATGACAGTAGCCCGTTTGGTTCGTGGTAGTATTTTGTCCTTGCGTGAACGTGAGTTTGTCTTAGCTGCTCGTACTCTGGGGGCTCGAGATCGCACCATTATTTTTCGACATATGTTCCCCAATGTGATTGCACCGCTATTAGTCTCTGTCACTTTAGGTGTTGGCGAATCAATACTGTTTGAGGCCGCCCTGAGCTTCTTAGGTTTGGGAATACAGCCTCCGACTCCAAGCTGGGGCAATATGCTATTTAATGCCCAGGAGTTAATTTACCAGGCTCCTTATTTAGCTATTTTACCGGGTCTTTTAATTTTTGCTGTTACAATCAGTTTCAATTATTTAGGTGATGGTTTGCAGGACGCGATCGATCCAAAAGCTATTCGCCGCTAGGTCATAGTCAAAATACTGTTCACCTTTGTTATTTTTACCTGCTTTGATGGCGGTGAATTGCGCCGCTCTTGCGTATTCGCGATTTGAATCTGGCACTTGTTTTGGAATAGAAATTCCTATCGCTAACTTTAGCAGGGGGTTCTATGGAACAACGACTCACATTAACATCCACCAATATTGTATTTATTCTGATGGCATTCATCGCCTCTTTGCTTGTTGCTCATACGTCTTCGGCCCAGCAGTCGCTTGAACTCAGCTGTCGCGTAAAGGCCAAAGAAATCGCCGCTGAAACCTATAAAGGCTGTATCACCGAGGGTCGACAAACTCAAATTGAACAGATCCGCAAGGACTACAAAGAAAAGCTCTCTGATTTAAAGAACCACTATGACAAACAACTGAAAGAACTGGCTCCTTCAGTGAATACAAAATCAAAGGCTAACGCTGAAGTCAAAAAAGCAGAAACCAAAACAAAAACACGTGTTTCAGGTGCTCGCAGTCTGCCACAAAAAAAGACCACTGCTACAGTGATCGATTTCACGACTCCCACAACAGATTCTCAGATCAATACAACTGAAAACCAACCCGTAGAAGAACAACCTCAAATCGTTAGAGACGACACCAGTTCGGATGATCTTGAAATAGTTGAACTCCCTACTCAAGAGTAGTAGGATCTGCCTTAAAGGGGTGTTTTATGGGTGAGTTTAGCATTGCACATTTACTGATTTTAACAGTCATTCTTTTGATTTTCTTTGGACCAAGTCGTCTTCCTGCATTAGGCCAATCGATCGGTAAAGCGATCAAAGGCTTCAAACAAGGTTTATCTGAAATCGATGCTGAAGTTAAAGATGTCAGTCCACAAAATCAACTGAATCAAAGCCAACAAGCTATGAATCAAGAGAACAAAGTTGATTCTAAGGTTGAAAAGAAATAACGATTACCCTATTTGCTCTGGTGTTATTTCATCTGAAATAACACCGTGAACTTTTGTCAGAATATATTTCACATCTTTCACACTATTGAACGTCCATAAAATCACTGGAATTTTTTTTGCGATCCGTTGCATTCGTCGATTCGACCAATCGACATATCTCAAGTTCAGCATATGAGGCTTTGCTAAAAAATTTAAAACCATTCCTCGTAAGTACCATTTATTAAATGGATGGGATTCTAGAGTCAGCAGCAATGCTCGAAATATTTTGGAATTCAATTTTCGAACACGCATCAAGGCCAGCGGATTAAAGCTTGATACCAGAACGCGTCCTTCAAAATGATATTTTTCGATAAGTGCAACAACCCATTTTTCAAGTGTTGCATCTTTTTTTTCAGCAGTTTTAAGTTCAATATTAAATTTTATTTGAATGTCAGAATTTTTTTGTGCCCATTCAAAAATTTGTTCCAATGTATTCATCTGAACGACTGTCACCAATTCAGAATAGGGAGTATGACGGATTTGATAACTTGTAATGCTCTCGTCATGAAATAATACAACCTGATCATCGGAAGTCAGTCGGACATCAAACTCAACCATCTGATAACCTAGGCGTGCAGCCTCTTGAATGGAAGCCAGCGTATTCTCGGGCAATCCCTTAACCCAATAACCACGATGGGATTGCAACCGAGGCAACCAGGATCGCAGATCTTTTCGAATTTCCCACATCATAACGGCGAGATTGAAAAAGGTGTGTTTTCCTTTTTCACCAGTTCAAATTTTTTAATTCCTGTAGGACTTGCAAAAGACAAAGATCCCGCAAAAACCTCATTCTCCTGCCAATCTCCACGCCCCTTAACCATTTGAATATCTTTAGGCAAATGATCTGGCCTCAGGCGAGTTTCTATTTCGAAACTCATATTTTTCCAATCAGCACCTTTAAGATTTAAATTCAAAGCATCCGCTGAATATCGTTTTTCGTTCAGATGGGCTGTTGGATTAAATATTTGGGTAAGCGCCTCAACTCGTAACGACTCGGGATCAATCTTCACCGAACTGGCTTTCAGCGAAAGGGCTAAAGCCTGACTGATTCCATCGCTATGGGATTGCAACATCTGAATAGCAGGTTGAATAAACTGAACTCCATGAGTTTCAATAGCATCCGCAGAAAAATCCAATTGATGACGTTCTTCACTGGTTTTTTTAAATATCCAATGCAAATTCACTATTGGCTCTTGCGAAACCTGTGTCAGCAATGTCCAAATTTTAGGGTTCAGCAATTTACCAGACAACCGGGCCTCAGCCTCTGTATAAGAATTATTCAAATGATGCTGAATTTTAGCGACTCCTTGAACTGGTTTTTCATCAATTGAAAATTCTGAAATATTCAATGTCACCAAATCACGAACAATATCCCCCTTCAGATTAAAAGAATCTAAATGCTGAATCTCTCGACGCCCTCGATTTGAAAAAATAAATCCAACACCAGATATTTTCCCTACCAGAGACATATGCTCGTTATCTTTAAACTTAAATATGCCATTCATCTCGCCAAAATTTTCAATACTTTGTGAAATGCTTTTTATCTGGTCCAAATTTGCTAATTTATTCAAATTCAATTTTTCAATTTCAGCCTCAAAATCAGAAAGATAAGCACCCTTTTTTTCCGATTTGTACTGCACCTCAGGAATACGAACCAAAGTCTGATCTCCTACGATTTGAATATCTTTCAGACTGATTAAATTCATTTGGGCGCCACTCAATTGATGCTGACTAAAACCGTGAAAATTTAAAGCCACTGGAAAATTCAACCAGGTGGACTCAACCCTATTCAACTGAGTCAATGGCTTTAAGGCAATATTCTTAGCTGAGAAATCCAATTTCAAACTCTGCTCTAACGAATTAAATAAGGCATATACCTGCAATTCACCATCAAGGAGCCGGCCATTCAGCTTTGCCTCGGCCTCAATATTTTGACTGTTCTGTGATGACGTGAAAACCATCATCATATCCCCTTTAAAATAGAGAACATTACTGAGAGGATCTTTTAAGGCATATATCTGAGAATTAAGTTGAATTTTTTCAAGTCGTTTATCTGCGTATGATAAATCAATTTGTACCTGTCTAAAATCCAATGCCTGTGAAGGGAAGTTTTTATAAATCACTTTCAATTGATCGATTTTTATTTTCTCGAGCAACGCAGAGGAATGAACTTCAAAAATAGATTTTTTTTCAGGAACTTCCGTTCGGGTTTGAGCCATCGCCATATGATGAGCTGCTCCACCCTGAACTCTTTTGTTTGCAAACTGAGGCGAAGAGCCAGTTAGGCAACCTTTCATCTCAGCAATTCGAAGCTCAATATTTGAAGCTGAAATTTCAGTGATCAAACTTCGAGATGTCACCAATGAAATAATACTCAATGGAACTTTTAAACTTTCAATATAAACTTGTGAATCTTGACAACTGGCTTTCTTAGGACTCATCCGAATTTGAGAAATTTCAAGATACGGAAGCGGTAGCCCCCAGTTCGAAAGACGAACTTCTGCTGATTTGAAATCAATAATAAAATCTTTATCTAAACGACTGATTGATACTTGAAGAATAGATTGAATCCGCCGGGGTGCGATTTGGCTCTTAAGAGCCAAACCAAACACGAGCGAAAGCACCAGACCAATAAAGCAAACTCGAAAACCTGCTTGATCAATGACGGCTCGACTCATGAAATCACTTTACACAAATCGAAATGCCAGAATTTCGTACTCTTTATCTCCTCGAGGACTTTGCACAGTAACAAGGTCACCAACTTTTTTTCCAATCATTGAGCGTGCAATGGGTGACATAACAGAAATCATATTTTGTTTTACATCAGCCTCATCAACCCCAACAATTTGATACGTCGATTTTTCATCCGTCTCTGTATCGACAATATCAACAGTGGCTCCAAAAACAATGCGATCTGATTTAATTTCTGAAGGCACAACAACTTCAGCACCAGCCAATTTACCCTGAAGTTCGCCAATTCGCCCCTCAATCATAGATTGACGTTCTTTGGCCGCATCATACTCGGCATTTTCACTGATATCTCCGTGCGCACGAGCCTCTTCAATCGCACGGATAACTGCGGGTCTTTCCTCAAGCATGAGCTTCTTCAGTTCAGTTTCCATCATTTGTTTACCGCGAAGGGTAATTGGTAATACATCTTGAGCCATGTTTGACCTTTCAGGTTGCAATCTAAGCACTAATTTTAAACTCTACGAAAGCCCTATTTTATACCAAAATTTCCCGTATGGAACAATCACTGAGGACAGACCATGCTGCGTCAAAGTAAGCTAATCTAATGCTAATTATTGAAGCCATATCAAAAGCAAAGTCGATAATCCTCTCTACTCATAAAAGTTCCGACGGCGATGGACTCGGCAGCGAAATCTCCATGTATTATGCTCTAAAAAGCTTAGGTAAAAATGTACGCTTTGTTCATTCTGACGCCATCCCCACTCGGTACCACTTCCTGATCGAAAAAATTCCAAAAGAAGCTTTTTGCAGCACTCAAGATCTCCAAAGCGATTCCGTTGATTTAGCACTAATTTTCGACACTCATGACCCAAAACTTTGCTCGCCACTTTATGAAATATTAACGAAACAACATATCCCCTTGTTTTTCATAGATCACCATGTACCCACGGAATATCCTGTCAGCCCCACAACAAAGATGCTGATTGATGAATCCGCATCCTGCACTGGAGAAATTGTTTTTGGATTAATTAAAAAACTTCAAGTCCCCTTAAATCCACTCATGGCCTCAGCCCTTTATGCCAGTCTTATTTTTGATACACAAAATTTTAAGCTCATCCGTGACCATCAAAAACCTTTTCTAATGGCCAGCGAGCTCCTGGCTTCAGGCATTAATTATGAGCGCATTCAAAATCAAATGTTCGCCAATTGGAATATTGAAAAAATGAATTATCTCTCATACTTAGTCACTCAAGTTAAATATTATCATGACAACACGATCGCTATTATCAAAATACTCAAAACTGATTTAGAGCGTTTTCATCTGGACGTTGAGCAAGTCAGCGACCTGGTTGATTTATTTATGCAAATTCAAACCTTATCTATGGCTATCGTAATCCGTGAAGATTCACACCAGTTCCATAAAATGAGTTTCAGAAGTCGTCATTCGTCGGAAGCTTTGGATTGGGCTCGCGCTTTTGATGGGGGTGGACATGCTCTCTCATCAGGGGCATGGGTTCCAAAAACGATGGCCGAAATTGATCTGATCATCAAAGAACTGATGACAACCCTGACCTTTAAGAAAACTGGAACTGTTTAAGTAATTTTTCAATATCCGGCCGGCAGGAACCACAACCCGTTCCAGCTAAAGTTGTGCGACCAATATCATTCACTGTGCGACATCCCTGCTTGATGGCATCATACACTCGTTCAGCAGGAACCATTCGACAATGACAAAGTTCAGCATGCTCATAAGCCAACTGAAATCGCGATTGGCATTTAAGAATGAATTCATTAATCAACAATTCATCTGCTGATTTTATTTTTTCGAGCTCCGGCCATTTGACAGGGTTGGAACCATACTTTTCTTTGAGCTCATTCATTTTATGAATGAGCTCAAAAGAACCCACTATATGAAGAGATCCTTGGCGCAATGTGATTTCAGATTGAAACTTGCTTTTACAAGTGATTTCCATTTTTCTATCTTACGGATATTCAAGAAGGTGCGCAAGTCTAGCTCAGCTCAGCTTTAAAGACATCCGACAGATTCGGATACTTATATTGATAATGACATCGCAGCAAAGCTGCTGGCTTCATTCGGACTGAATTTAAAACAATTGAAGCCATTTCTCCCAAAATCAACTTTAATGCAAACGCTGGTATACGTGGCCATTGCATCACCCTCAGCTCCTTGCACAATTGCTTTGTCCACTGCTTGTTCTGAACCGGATTCTCTGTGGAGATATTAAAAACGCCCTCATAGGTTTTATTTTGCAGGGCCTCAGTGATAATTCCAACAACATCATCTCGATGAATCCAACTGATCCATTGATCACCTGAACCCACAACAGCTCCTAAATTACTTTTATAAATCGAAAGCATTTTCTTCAAAGCCCCACCTTGAGAGCTCAGCACCATTCCCAAACGTAAAATAAGAACTCGGTTTTTTGCTTGGCGTCGCATCTCATGAACCGGCGCTTCCCATTGCTGACAAACCTCAGCCAAAAAGTCGTGACCATAGCTACTGGATTCATCTACCAAGGATTCACCTTGGTCCCCATAAATTCCTTGGGCTGATGTGGAAATAAAAACCAAACCCTCCCGTGGAATATTCGCCAGCAAATTTTGAGTTGATACAACTCTTGAACTTAAGATATTTTCTTTCTTTCTCTTTGTCCAACGGGCATCAATGCTTTCACCTGCCAAATGAACAATTGCATTTAAATTTTCAAAATACCTCTTGGGAAGGGGTTCTTGATTTAAATTCCATTCGATAATATCAACGGTTTTCCCAAATTTTTCCTGTGCCTGTGGCATGCTTCGAGTCAGAACACAAACGTGGTGTCCAGCTTTTAACAAGGACTGAGTGACTGCTTTACCCACAAAACCAGTTGCACCTGTAATAAGAATTTTCATTTTAACATATTAGCTTACATCCTTTCTAAAAAGCGACTAGAATATCTCTTAACGTATGTCTGAGAGCAAAAAATTAACATTAAAATCGATTCGGACCTCACTCTTTTCGCGAGGACTCAGCGTTGCTCGATTGGGCGTCGGCGCCGGATTAAAGTATGCCAGCACAAAAATATCCAGCTCATCGATGGATGATTTCTTAACAGATCAAGCCGTTCTTTTCAGCAAAGAATTCGGTGAACTCAAAGGCAGTCTGATGAAAGCGGGTCAGATGCTTTCAATGTACGGAGAATACTTTTTTCCACCCGCCGCAAATCAAATTCTCAAATCACTGCAGTCTGATTCTCCGGCTCTGGATTGGTCTGTTATGCGTCAGCATCTCGAACTCTACTTATCAGAGGATAAGCTCTCCGAACTCGATATTGACCCAGTGGCCATCGGATGTGCGTCCCTGGGGCAAGTCCATAAAGCAAAAATTCGTAGTACGGGTGAATGGATCGTGCTGAAGATCCAGTACCCTCATGTTGATAAAGCCATTGATTCTGACTTGAAAACCCTAAAGACACTCTTAAAAATTTCGCGACTCTTGCCTGAAGGGATTGATTTGGATCCCGTTTTTCGTGAAGTTAAAAAGATGCTTTTGCAGGAACTCGACTATATTGCTGAAGCGAGATTGACAAAACAGTATGCGGATAAGCTTTCTGGGGACAGTCGTTTTCGGGTTCCTAAAGTTTATGATAATTATTCAGGTCCCAAAGTTCTAGCCACTGAGTTTTTAGAGGGATTTAAGGCGGATCACCCCTTGGTTCAAAGTTTAAGCCAAAAACGACGCAATCAATTGTCTGAAAATTTCTTACAACTTTATTTACGAGAAATTTTCGAGTGGAACCTGGTTCAAACTGATCCCCATCTTGGTAATTACAAAATCCATATTGATCCCCTTGGTCAGGATCAATTGGTGCTTTTGGATTTTGGAGCTGTTTCAAATTTTTCAGAACTTTTCATTAGCGCTTATCGACGCATGATCAAAGGCTCTGTTGAACACAACGAGGCTGTGTTCTTGGCCGCAGCTCGCGATTTAGGGTTTGTCATTGATTCAGATTCTCCGGAATACATTCAAACCTTTTCCACTTTTTGTTATGAAACAGTCGAGCCATTTTGGACCACGGATGATCCTCGCAACACCAAGGGTAAAGTCAAGGCCGACAATTTGTACAATTGGAAGCAAACTGATTTACCAGGCCGTGTCGTTCAACGAGCATGGCAATTCAAAAACTTTGACTTAAGATCTCCACCCCAGGAAATCTTATTTCTTGATCGAAAAACAGGCGGTGTTTTTATTTTTCTATCTGTTCTGGGCGCTGAAATTAACGCACGAAAAATCATTGAACCTTTTTTATCTAAAGTTTAAAAAAGGATGTGTTTGATTATGGTATCGTTATTCTCAGCTACAACCACCCTGAACTGACTGCAAAAACTGTCCGATCCGTTTTGCAATTCCATTTCCCAAAAAATAAAATTCTACTGGTTCATAATGGAAGTGATCTCAAGCATCGACAAATGCTCACCACTCAATTCCCAGATATCAATCATCATGAAATACAGTTCAATCAAGGCTTCACCGGCGGAGCCAATGCTGGTTTAACAGCCGCATTCAACACTCATTCTGAAATACTTTTTTTAACAAACGATACCGAAGTTATCACTTTGCCACCGTCATTCCCCAAAAATCTTGATTATTTCTCGATCAAGATTTGGAAACGAAACACCAACACGATTGATTCCATCATTGGTGAAATCAATTTGAAGACCGGACAACTTCGCCATATTCGTGAAATAAATAGTCCCCTTAAAAAAAATTGCGCCTGGTATATTCCAGGAACAGCATTTGGAATCAAAAAAACGGCTTTTTTAACATTAAAAGGTTTTAATGAATCCTTTCACACCTATTGGGAAGATGTCGACATGAGCCTTCGAGCTCATCATCTGGGTCTAAGAATTGGGACTGAGCCTGATTTTGAAGTGAAACACCGAATTGGAAAAACCTGCCACAAACATCGGTTTTATACTCTTTATCTTTTTCAGCGAAATCGGCAGCGGGTTTTAAAAATTCACGGCCAGTCTGAGTTTCATTTTTACATTCATTTTTATTTTGATATGTTGAAATTACTTTTACGAATTTTATCTGAATCAAACAAATCAACCAATCTTCGATTTTGGTGGAAGGCGCTTCGTGACACAATCATCACAGCTTAGGCTTTACTCAAGAATTTTATTCTATTTCTGGATCTACACTTTGCTTGTTATTCTTTGGGGTGCTTGGGTACGAATCTCTCATTCCGGAGATGGCTGTGGTGACCATTGGCCGCTTTGCGCTGGTGAATTTATTCCAGAATTTAAGCTTCAGAAAACTTGGATTGAGTATGCTCATCGATTGATGACCGGTATCTATGGCCTTTTTGTTTTATTTCTTTTTTTTAAAATTCGAAACTGGACAACATCACTTTTGAGTCAACGGCTCAATGTCTCACTATTGGTCCTTATGATCACAGAAGCCCTTCTCGGAGCTATTCTTGTAAAAGGTCAATTGGTAACCACCGATGACTCAGTCATGCGATTAATTGCTATGCTTTTTCACCAGCTCAATAGCTTTTTACTAACAGGTGTAACTTATTTATTCTATCTCAGTTTAAAAAATGAACCGCAAACACTTCGCATGCTGAGCTGGAAACCACTGGCGCTTTTTATTTTATTGCCAATATCAGGGGCTATAGCAGCCTTATCCGTGACACTCTTTCCAACAATTTCATTGCTGGAAGGGATTCTTCAAGATTTTGCTACGGATTCACATGTCTTTGTTCGACTTCGCATTGTACACCCGACATTAGCCCTAACTCTTGGCGGTGGTTTAATGATTTGGTTGTTCATCCGGAACCATCATCGAGCCGGTCTTGAATTCTTATTGGCAATAGCTATTGGCATAATGACACTTGTCACCCTTTCGCCTGTTGCTTTAAAGATGACACATTTATTAGTGGCTCATCTCCTCTGGGCACGACTTATTTACTTATTTGTCAGCTCACCAGACTCTAATAATCGATAAAGAAATTGAATTTGGTTGGTCAATGAATGGATCTGAATCAATTCATATTGAAGATCATAATCACTGACCAAGTAGGCTGAAAATGCAGAAACCACTTCTCGGGGGCCAATCAAACTGCGCATAAAAATTTCTTGCTGTGCCATATTGGGAACATGTTGCTTAATCCACCTCACTAGAACATGGCTAAGCTTGACATACATTTCCTGGCATTTGTCCTCAACGGCCAGATCCTCATCGATAATTTGACCTTCCGCCACGATATAAGGATCGATGGATTTAAGATTCTGTAAATCCAAATGAGCTTTTCCAATACAGTTTATAAAAATTAAAAGTGTTCCATCGGGACGAGTTTCAATAATTTGAGGATGACCATAGCCTGCAATGGGCTGGATCTCATGTGAACCCTCGGGAACAAAACATAATGCAATGGCTGTTTTATTTGCCATCGCATCTTGTATCATTTGAATATAGCGTTCCTCAAAAATCTGCAGTGGCTTAGTCGTGCTCGGAAATAAGTTCACATTAATCAGAGGAAATAAAAAAAAGACTGATTTTTGGCGCGGCACGAATAGCACTCCTTTAAAACTAGTGTACATTAAAGAGATGAAAAGAATTATCTTTTTTGATGGCATCTGCCCTTTGTGCAATGGTTTTGTTGATTTTGTCTTAAAAAAGGATTCCAAAAGACATTTTCAGTACGCCTCTCTTCAATCTGACTTTGCAAAAACAAACCTGCCCGAGCAGAACTTAAGTCTAGATAGTGTTGTTCTTTTGGAAAATTCTCAGATTTATATGAAATCAACAGCTGTCCTTCGAGTGCTTTTCCAACTGGGGGGATATTGGACACCTCTCTGTATCATTGCCTCCATAATCCCCCGCCCGCTCCGCGATTTTTTTTATGATATTATCGCCAAAAACCGCTATCGTGTTTTCGGAAAATACGAAACTTGTCGATTGCCTTCTTCAGAAGAACGATCTTTATTTTTAGATTAATTTTTCAATAAAAGGAATATCCGCCGCGCTCATTGGATACCCTTGCATTTCCTGAGGATAACACCAAGTCACTTGATCATGCTCCGAAAGCACAAATACAGGCTCCACCGCAATAAGAGCTCTCCACAAATGCAACCGAATAACTCTTTCAGGGTAGTTATGCTCTCTTGTACCGACAAAAACCAACTTCTGTTCATCAAGTTGAAAAGCGAACTCTTCGTTGATTTCACGAATCAACGACTCAGTCTGGGTTTCTTGAGGCTCTATTTTACCACCAGGAAACTCCCAGTCTCCAGCACCATTTTGACCTGGACCACGTCTAGCAATCATGAACTTCAAGTCTGATTGTCTTTGTAAAGCTAAAGCAACAACTTCGATGACAGATGACATAAGCACTCCGGTTTGATAACGTTATCAGACCTATGCTAGATTTTCAAAACTCATATCTCATTATTTTATTAGCCGGAGTCTGTTTTTTTCTTTTTGGTAGCACGATGGCTTCCAATAGTTTGGAAAAACTATTGGCCGCTCGCATCACTTCTTTGATGAATCGCGTATCAAAATCATCCCTATTGGCCATATCTGTAGGTGTCGCACTGACAACAATTTTGCAAAGTTCTGGAGCTGTGACATCCATGCTGGTTGGGCTTGGAACAGCACGCGTGATTAAACTTCCGCAAGTGATGGGTATTATCATTGGAACAGCTATCGGCTCGACATTAACCGTACAATTGATTTCCTTTGATTTAACCGCCTATGCCCTGCCTGTTTTTATTTTGGCATTCTGTGCTCTATTTCTGACTAAAAAGCCCTCTATCAAAAATATGGCGACAGTGCTGATTGGTTTTGCTCTAATATTTATGGGAATCAAAATGATTTCCGATAGCGCCCATTACTTTTCAAAAATTGAATTGCTAGCTGATTTTTTCAAATCCCTCCAGGATAATTCTTTTTATTCTTTTCTGGCAGCGATGATTTTTTGTGCTTTTGTTCATAGCAGCGCTGTCACCATTGGACTAGCTATGGGATTGGCATCAGCCGGAGTCATTTCAGTTCATGATGCTGTTCTTTGGGTTTATGGAGCAAATATTGGAACAACTTCTACGGCTCTTTTTGCTGCTGCCGGCAGTAACTATATTGGAAAGCAAGTGGCCTGGGCTCATTTTTTCTACAAAGTCCTGAGTGTTGTGATTTTCTATCCCTTAACAAAATACTTTTTAGAAGTGCTTGAGCAATTCAATACAACTCCTTCGCGCATGATCGCAAATTCTCATTTTTTCTTTAATATTGCCTCGGCTATTATTTTTATACCCTTTATAAAAAAAGGTGCTGAACTTATTGAGAAGATGTATCCCAAAACAGCTGCAGATGAATTCGGTGCCGAGTTTTTAAGTTTGAACACATATCAAAATTCCGCATTAGCTATTTCCTACTCACAACGAGAAATCATGCGCATGGCAGATATTGTTATCGGCATGATTAAGGATTCCGTTGTTCTTTTTGAGCAAGAAGATCCTGTATTGATCCAGTCGATCAAAGACCGAGATAATCAGGTTGATTTTCTCTACCGCGAAATCAAAATGTTCTTGCTGGATCATGCCAACAAAAGCTCAACAGTGGTGCATCAAAATATCATGAATATGATTATGTTTGTCAGTGATTTAGAGCGTGCGGCTGACTCTATTGATATTAATATAAGAGCTCTGGCAATTAAGAAAAATGCTTTAAAGTTAGAATTTTCTGTCGAAGGCTGGAGCGAAATTCAAACTATGCATCAGCACGTGGTCAAAGTGGCCTCGATGGGAATCAATGCCTATGATAATCCCCAAATGTGTGAACATGCTATTCAGCTTAAACGCGAGTTAGCAAAATTAGAAATTTCTTTACGTGAAAATCATATCTCACGATTAAATCGTGGCCTGCGCGAATCGATCAATACCAGTTCGATCCATTTAGACCTTCTCAGCGAATACCGTCGAATTGCCAGCTTGATTTGCAATCATGCCTACGCAACGACCAAAGTTAAACCCACCTCAGGAACGCAGGAAGATCTGTCGTGATTCTTCCGATTGGATTGTTGTTGGTTGCAAATGTATTCATGACATTTGCTTGGTACGGGCATCTAAAAAATCTGCGTGAAACTCCACTACTTTATGTGATTCTTATCAGCTGGGGTATCGCATTTTTTGAATACTGTTTTCAAGTTCCAGCAAATCGCCTTGGAGCTCAATATTTCACACTTCCACAACTAAAAATTCTGCAAGAAGTTATTACCATCGCCGTATTCGCTGGTTTCAGTTATTGGTATATGAACGAACCTCTGAAGTTAGATTACCTGTGGGCTTCATTATGCCTTTTAGGTGCTGTGTACTTTGTATTTCGTGGACTATGAAAGCGGTCGCACCTTTTGAGTAGCCGCAAGAATTGACTCATACTCTTCACTCAGTTTTTTCATAAACTCTTCTGCAAAATCTTGTGGAGAGATTTTAAAATCTTCAAGCGCACATGTTCTAACGGGCGTGCCTTGATTAGTCACATTGATTGCAAAATGAATCATCGCTGAAACAGCCGAATTTGAAGCGATTGATATCGTCAATTTATGAGTTTTTCCATGGAGATCATAATACAAATCATCCCCATCGCGTCGCAAAGGTTGCTTTTTAAGAACCGCTGACTTTTGATTCAAAATTCCTTGAGCCATGGATACCATCAACCGTTGCAATGTCACAGCTGTTGTCAGAGTTTGATTAAATATTTCGACAATAAAATGCAACATTTTATCGCCTTCAATTTTAGCTTCAGCAACAAGATCCTCAGCATCAATCATTTTTTCAAAATGGACAGAGCATGATCCTATAAAACCCACAACAGAGTCCCCTGCCATCTTATGGTGCATATAGGAATACAAAGGCTTCAGTTGAGATCCATCATAGTCTATTCTTTTTGTGACAAATTTCTTCTTCATAAAATCCTTTATTCCGCAAAGTATCCCATCGCATCCACATGCGAAATTTTAAAAGCCCGCTTGGCACGCTGACAAGATTCACAGCGACCACACCATTTTTCTTGATCTAAATAACATGGCCAAAGGTCTTTAAATGGAACTTGCAAATCCATTCCCAGTTTTGCAATTTCGGGTTTTGTCATACTGATTGTAAAACATTTAACCTCAACCTGATTAGCCGTAGAAAAAGTAAATGATTTTCGAGTTGCACGAATAAAGTCAAAACTGTTATCTGGAAATGTTGAAGCCTCTTCAGCATTAAAACCAGGAATAACAAATTTTGAGTGAAGGCTTTCAGCAAAGCCAGCAGCAATATTCAAAAAAATTCCATTCCGATTAGGCACCCATACCGCCTTGGCTGTTTTCTCTGAAGTCGCCTTATTATCCATAGCGACTTGTCGTCCTTGTGGAATAATTCCGCGATCATTGGTTAGTCCTGATTTTCCCAAGTTTTTCAACCAAGGCAGCTCCACAACCAAATGCTCTACACCTAGTGAACTCGCTAATATTTTTGAACGAGCGATTTCTTTCTCTGCTGATTTTTGACCGTAATTAAATGTCAATGCTAATGCGATATCAAATTCGCGGCGAGCCGCATATAAATTTACAGTTGAATCTAATCCTGCTGATAATAACACGACAGCCCTATTGATCATTCGCTTTAAAATCCTTTATCAAAAGTTGGATTGTTTTATTTCCATTAAAATAATTCCATTGCAGCTCCACCAAGACCTGGTAGATTTTTCCGACATGAACTTGACTAACCTGCGCAGGCGATGGTGAAAAAAGCAGTGCTTCTAAAGTGGCGTCTCCCGCATTTGTCGACAAGCTTAATTTCAAATGCCCGCCTTTGAGTTCTTTTTTTCCCGAAAGTTTAACATGGGCAATTTGAATCAATGGAACTTGGAACCCCATACCAAATGGGCCGATGAAATCATGCCATTTCATCGCTTGAGCATTAATTTCAGAAACCTCGGCCATGGTATCAAAATCAATTTGAATGGGCTTGGGCTCCGATTTTGACAACACAAAATACTCACGTAGAAACTCAACCATTTGAGATTCCTTCGCGCCATGCAACTCAAACCCTGCCGCTGCTGCATGTCCACCAAATCGATTCAATACAGATTCACATGACTTCAGTACTTCGACTAAACTCACGTCCGATCCATTGGGGGCACGTCCACTTCCCACAATCATGCCTTCGGAATTCTTTGATCCCACAAACGCGGGACAGTTGAAATGCTGACTTAACTTTGTTGCGATCAATCCCACAACTCCTCGATGAAAAAATTCAGAACTTACAAAAACAAAATCTTTGTCTGGCCAGTTCTGCAAAATTTCAAAGGCTTTTTTTTCTGCATCACCCTGCAAATTTTGTCGTGTCTGATTATTCTCTAAGATCAGCGACACCATTTGATTGGCTTTTTGCATATTGGTCTCGAGATAAATTTGCGCAGGTAAAATATTATTCTCTAAACGTGAAAGCGCATTGAGCTTAGGAGCAAACCGAATCGCCACGTCCTGCGACGTGAGCTCACGCGAATCTAATTTTAAAGCTGATAACAAAGCCCGGAGGCCTGGCTTCTGTGTTTGCGCTAATGCCAATAGGCCGTGCTTAACTAGGACTCGATTATCTTGAATCAATGGAACCATATCCGTCAGTGTTCCGATGCAGAAAAATTCAAGAACTTCCTTTAAATCCCATTCGTTGTGTGGCAAATCAGGATCAGAAAAAAAAGCCCTTTTGGCTGCTCGCAAAAGATAAAATGCAACACCGGCACCACACAAATACCCTAATCCAGATGTACAGTCTTTCTGGTTTGGATTCACAACGACAAAGGCATCTGGCAATTTCTCCGCTGGCAAATGATGATCCGTCAAGATCACATCCAATCCCAGTTCTCGAGCTCTCTCGAAGGCCTTAAATGAAGTAATTCCCACATCAACTGTGATAATCAATGAAATTCCCAAGTGATGTAGTTCTGTCACGGCATCGGCATGAAAACCATAACCTTCACTCAGGCGTTTAGGCTGATAATAGGCCACATCTTGAAAGCCAAGCTTCTCCAAACCAACTTTCAAAATAGCCAGTCCGCTGGTTCCATCTAAATCAAAGTCCGCATAAACACAGATTTTTTCATTATTTTTATAAGCCTGAACCAATCGATCAACAGCTTTCTGCATTCCCAGCATCAACAGTGGATCTTTCAATTCGCTCAATTTAGGTTGTAATAAAAAATCCAGATTATCTTGAGAAATTTCACGCGAGGCTAAAACTCGCGCGATAAGATCCGGGAAAGGTCCTTGGGGTTTTGGAGTCTGAGTTTGCCTCTGTTTCCAAATTTGCATAAGACCTTTCCTACAGTTCTGTGACCAATTAAAATTAAACTTTACGCGGTGCTAAAGATAATTTTTCAACAATCATAATAAACGGTGATGCCACATAGATCGAAGAATATGTTCCAAAAAGAACTCCCACGCAAATAGCAAAGGCGATATCTGAAACAACTCCGCCTGCAAAAATATACAAGCACAATGCGGATATAAAAACGGTACCTGAAGTGATCAATGTGCGAATAAACATATCGTTAATAGCTTTATTAATAATAAAAGCCATTCCTTTAGTTTTATATGCCGTTTCCGTTTCACGAATTCGGTCAAAAACCACAATTGTGTCATTCAATGAGTAACCTATAAGTGTTAGCATCGCAGCCAAAATTGGAACATTCACTTCTTTGCCGACTAAAATAAAAATAGCCAGAGTGATGATCACGTCATGGATCAAACACACAACTGCACCGGGTGAATATTTGTAATCAAAACGAATCGCTACATAGATGAGAATGACTAATAAACAATAAAATACAGCCAAGAATCCATTTCGCTTCAGTTCGGCTCCAACCTGAGGACCAACTGTATCAACACGTCTGATATCAGCCCCAGCTGCCGAAAAATCAGTATTGATATGATCCCGAACCTTTGCGATAGATTCATTTAATTTTTCATTTGTCTCTTTATCTGTGGCGCCTTTTTCACCCTGGAAGCGGATAATGAATTCATTACCTTCTCCAAAAGCTTGCACTCCCACATCACCTAGGCCCAGAGATCCCACTGAAGTTCGCACCTGATCAATACTAACGGGATTTGCAAATTTCACCTGAATTTCTGTACCACCCTTAAAGTCAATTCCGTAAGAAATTCCTTTAAAAGCAATAAAAATAAGCGAGGCCACAACCATCAAAAGTGAAAAACCACCCATCAAGCCAATTTTTCCAACGAAATCAAAACGACCAAAGGATTCTTGTGTTTCTGTACGTGACATATTTCCCATCCTACACCGAAATTTTCTGAACACCGAAACGGTGAACTAAATTATCAACAATAACTTTTGAAACGAAAACATTTGAAAACAATGTGGTCACAATGCCCACTAATAATGTGACAGCAAATCCTCGAACCGGACCTGTTCCAAAGTATAATAAAATAATGGCTGTAGCGGCAAGAGTGACATTGGCATCTAAAATAGCTGACATGGCTTTTGAATACCCTTCAGCAATAGCTGCTTTGGCAGAGGATCCTTTATGAAATTCTTCGCGAATTCGCTCGTTAATCAAAACATTCGCATCCACTGCAAAGGCAACTGTTAATGCCATACCCGCAATTCCAGGTAAAGTTAGTGTCGCTCCCAGCGATGCCAAAAGTGCAATCACACAAACAATATTAACTATTAACGATAGGGATGAAACCACTCCCATTGATTTATAGTAAAACAACATAAAAAGAATAATTAAAATAGACCCAACATAAGAAGCCATTTTTGCTTTGTCCAAAGCATCTTTTCCCAATGATGGTCCAACACGACGCTCTTCTAATTGTTCAAGGGCTGCAGGTAAAGCACCAGCACGAAGTGCTGTTGAAATGAGTTTGGCTTCATTCATGGATTCCTCACGATTTCGTGAGCTTCCTAAAGTGATAACCGCTTGACCATTTGGAATTTTAGTATTGATTTTAGGAGCTGTTTTAACAACTTTATCCAAGACAACAGCCATTTGTTCGTTGATATGCTTTTCCGTCAATTCACCAAACTTCACAGCACCTGCTGGATTAAATCGGATAGAAACTTCGGGCTCTCCATACTGACCAAATGTAATCGTTGCATTATCCAAATAATCACCCGTTAAGTCTGTATCTGTTTTTAACAAATACGGAGTATTTCCGGCTTCCATGGTTTTAGCATTCTGCATTTTCTCAAAAAAGACCGTTGTTTTCGGTGGTAACTTTGTTTGCAAATCAGCATTCAATCGATTGATGTATTCCGTGTATTTAATTGTCCCCATTGTATAACCACCCGCTTTTTCAGCGTCAGCGATCATCTGGCGTAATTCGTCCTGAGATTTCTCATAAGAAACAATCATGAAATCTAATTTTGCAGTGGTATTGATCAACTGCTTCGCCTTTTCAGCATCAGCCATTCCAGGCAACTGCACTAAAATACGGTCCGCACCTTGCTGAGTGATAGATGGTTCAGCTACACCAAACTCATCAATACGATTACGAAGTGTCTCGATCGCTTGACGAATCACATTCTGCTTTTGCTCCATCAAATACGCGTCGAAATACTTCACTTCGACTTTTTCAGCATCTTTTGAAATAACCTGAAGACTACCTGGATAATTTTTTTGAATTAACGTTTCCACTTTTTTTGCATCATCAGCACTTGATACAAGAATATCAAATTCGCCTGCTTTGGCATTTGCTATACTAAAATCCTTAACAGCAACTGATTCTTTAGCCAATTCAGCTTTGAGTGCCAATGTCTGACGAACAACAGTTGTTGATACAACACTGTCCACGTCCACACCCATCACAAGATGAAGTCCACCTTGAATATCCAAACCATAATTCAATTTCTTAGATGGCCACCATGTGAGTTTAGAAACATCCATAAAATTAGGGACTATCAAAAATACGGCGAGCAAAACTCCCAGTGCCGCAATCCACGTGCGAGATCGTATTCCTTCCATGATTACTTTCCTTCTTTCTTATCTTGAAGAACAGCTTGTGATGTTAAAACTTGAGACCGCATCACTTTGATTTGAACATTATTAGCTACTTCTAAAGTTACTAACTTATCTGTGAGTGCAGCAATCCGTCCTAAAATTCCAGATTGAGTGATCACTTGATCTCCGACTTTCAAACCTGATAAAAAAGTTTGCGTCTCTTTTTGTTTTTTTGCTTGAGGGCGAATCAAGAAAAAATAAAAGACTCCAATAATAATCACAAACGGGACAAACTGCATGTAAGCAGGAGGCGCCGGTTGAGCGGCAGTTGCTGTTGCTACCTCGGTGGTTTGAGCCAAAACAGTTTGACCAAATAAAAATAGATTCACAATCAGATCCATGGTGTTCCTTCCAAATCGACGTAAAATTTAAAATGTCGAAATAAAATTGAACACTTAAACGGGTTTTTGATCAACTACTATGATGGATTATCCTTATCAGATCTTACGAATCGCGTTAGGCAGTCATCACGAAACTTGGCCCACTGATCACTTTCGATCGCTGTGCGAGCACGCTCCATCAGCTTCATATAAAAATAAACATTGTGAATCGTATTGAGTCTTGAGCCTAAAATTTCACCACTCAAGAACAAGTGGCGCAGGTAAGCTCTCGAATAGTTTTTGCATGTATAACAATCACATTCTGGATCAAGTGGGCCAGCATCTTCACGGTACTGTTGGCGTTTAATACTCAGTTTGCCTTGCCACGTAAATAAGGTTCCATTCCGTGCTACTCGAGTTGGCAATACGCAATCAAACATATCCACACCCGCATCAATCGAAATAATCAAATCCAGAGGTGTTCCAACACCCATCAAATAACGTGGTTTATTTTCAGGCATCCGCGGCGCAATCTCAGGCAATAACTCATGCATCAAATGAATCGGTTCACCGACAGAAAAACCACCTAATGCATAGCCCGGTAAATCCACACTCGTTACCTGCTGAAGCGAATACTTTCGATGTTCCAGACTCAAGCCGCCCTGTACAATCCCAAAAAGAAGGCTTTCTGGACGCACCATTGCTTTTTCTGATCGCACCAACCAACGGTACGTTAAATCCATAGATCGTTTAACATCATCATCCGTTGCTGGATACTGCAAACACTCATCAAAAGCCATGATGATGTCAGATCCTAAATCCATTTGAATCTCCATACTTTTTTCAGGAGAAATAAAATGTTTCGCACCATCCAAATGAGATCTAAATTCAACACCCTCTTCAGTCATTTGTCGCAGAGAATTTAAAGAAAAAACTTGAAATCCACCAGAGTCTGTCAAAATCGGCCCATGCCAATTCATGAATTGATGAAGTCCACCCATCTTTTTGATCAGTTTTTCGCCAGGTCGAAGATGCAAATGGTAGGTGTTTCCCAAAACAACCTGAGTCCCACACTGAGTGAGCTCCTCGGGGGACATGGCCTTAACAGTTGCTTTTGTCCCCACCGCCATAAAGCAAGGGGTCTCAAACGAACCATGATTTGTCATGAATGTGGCCCTACGGGCGTTTCCTATTTTTTTGCGAAGCTTAAATTCACCGCGTTTTAATATTTGTGACATAGGGGTACTGTCTTACTGATTAAGTGACCCGGTTGTCATGCAAAATAATCAGGTTAGGAGCCTCGACTTCGACAGTAAATTGAGTTGAAAAGGTCTTCACCGAATAGAAGCACACATGCGTGCTGTCTCGACGATAGCTCCAATTGATAAAATCAACATCCTGACTCCACAATGACGTCATCACAAAAAGAGTGCCTCCTGACTTTAATAGAGATTTTAACTTTTCAAACTCTGCACAAGGATCATAAAAATGTTCGGCCACTTCGCACACCACAATATAATCATATTTCTCTGTTTGAAGGCGCTCTGGATGATTCACGAAAAATGGATCATACTTTTCCAACTGATACTGCCTTTGTTTTAAAAGATAATGAATCGCAGAATCTTTACCAGATCCATAATCTAAACCCAAATGCTGCGAATTGTATTTTTTAAGAATTGCCTTTTCTAAGGGGCGAACAAAATCTTGATAGCCAAGATCGGTGACAATGTTTTGATGCTTTTCATAACGAGCTTTTTCTTGAGCTAAATCCAAACGCTGACTGGGATCAAGCCAGATGAATTCACAGCTTTGGCACTGATGATACGGTAAACCAAAAAGAGTCTTGGTTACCAGAGAGCTCGCACACCACAAACATTTTATGGCTTGATCCATACACTCAAATCACCATAGCTAAAAAGCTTAAATCCTCGATCCACCGCCCAAGAATAATTATGTTTCACAACCTCAAGCCCTGCAAAACCCGCAACTAACGCCAGCAATGTTGACTCTGGTTGATGAAAGTTCGTCAGCAGTCGATTAACAATTTTAAAATCACTCCCAACTTGCAAAAGGATATCTGTGCTGCCGGATAATTTTCCGGTTCGAGCCACACTTTCTAATACCCGAGTTGTCGTTGTTCCCAAACTCCAAATACCCCGTTTTTCCAAAACGGCTTTTTGAATCTGATTCCAAGCGTCCTCATTCAATTCATAAATCTCTTCATGCATCTTATGATCAGATAAATCCTCGGTCAGTACAGGCAAGAATGTCCCTAAGCCCACATGCAAAGTCAGATCAATCACAAGGACACCTTGATTTCGCAATGTTTGAATGTCTGTTTCTGAAAAATGCAAACTTGCCGTCGGTGCGGCAAAGCTTCCGGGTTTTACCGCCCATGCTGTTTGGTACCAAGAATCATCGGCTGTGATATTATGTCTATCACCACGAGCTCGTTGAATATACGGTGGCAATGGCAATTCAGCAATCTGATCAAAATCACTTTGGTTGATGGCTGGCCGAACAGAAACTTTTTGTGGGCGACCTTTTTCAAGAAGAGTCATCTTGAATCCCTGTGGCAATTCAATTTGATCCCCTATAGAAAATTTCTTCGAGGGAAATAAAACACTCCAGGTGTTCGCAGATGGAGTGTTTGATTCCAGTTGATCCAGAAATAAAATTTCAAGCTCCTTCGCAAAAACGCGACGCTTTAAAACTTGCGTGTTATTAATAACAAAGACATCTCCCTGAGGTATTTTGGCAATTAATTCTGGAATTGTTAATTGCTCCGCCGGCCGACGACCGTCAACATACATCACGCGAGACGGACGCGACGGCTCTGTGGCGATCAAGGATTCAGGATAATCATAATTTAATTCAGAACGTTTCATTTAGGACACTCGTTTGATTTTTTCAGAATCTGCCGCTTCATAATCAGAGTACGGTGTTTTAACCTCAACATTCAACCCATTTTCATTTTTATAACCTCGGACTTTAAACATCGTAATCGGTTCGGCTCGCCCTTTGACTTCTGCAGCACCAGCACGTTCGACTAAAAATTGATCTGCTAATTTTTCAATAACTTGTTCAGTGATTAATAAATCTGTTCCAAAAGATTTTGTCGAGGCCTCCACTCGCGAGGCTGTATTGACTGTGTTTCCTATCACTGTGTACTCCATTCGTTCGCTGGAACCAATTGTTCCCGAAATGGCTTCGCCCGCATGCAGCCCCATACCTATTTGAATCGCGTTCTGCCCCCGCCCCAACCGGATCTGATTAAGCTCATTTAACGCTTCTCGCATTTCAAGACAAGCCCTCACTGCATTTCGCGCGTCATTCGAACTTGTCTCCGGAGCGCCCCATACCGCCATAATAGCATCACCAATAAACTTGTCGACGACACCACCATTTCTATTTATAATTCCTACCATAATTCCAAAATACTCATTCAACATGTCGACAACTTCTTGAGCATCACGACTTTCAGAAAAAGCTGTGAATCCACGGATATCACTAAAAAACACAATCACATCTTTGGATTTTCCACCCAGCACCAAATCCGAATTTATTAAACTTTCGGCAATAGATGATCCATGAAACTTACTCAATAGATTTTTCACTTTATCGCGCTCTTTGAGGCCCACCGTCATTTGATCAAAAGCCACAGCAAGGTCTCCGACCTCATCATTTGAATTCACCAATTCTCTGGCATTCAAATCGAACTGACCCTTTGAAACCAGATGAATCAATCCGGCTAATCGTTCAAGGGGCTTCGTTAATGAAATTGAAAAAAGCGAAATCATCACAATCGAAGCAAAAAAAGCATACGCCAAATTTTTAATAAATTCCCGTTTCACGGATTCTGCAGGCGCCAAAACCTCACTCAACGGCGTTTGAAAAACAACGATTGGTCCAAAACCTGTGCGCGAGTACACACCAATGTTCTCACTTTTATCTTTAAGATCAGCGAACTTGCTCTGAAATTGATTCGTCTTTAAATTTTCAAGGGCATGAACCAACAAAGGCTCCTTGCTGAAAGACTGTCTTCTGAAAACTAAACTAGCATCCGCGTGGGCCAGCAAAACCCCTTTATCATCCGTCAAATAGGACAAGCTTTCACTGCGTTGCAAAAATGGTTTTTGTAACGCCGATAAATGAATATCAGCAATCAATATCATGTCGATTTTTCCATTTTGATCTTTAGAAAAAGGCAGTCCAATAGTAAACAGACCGAAGTGAGGATCTGAAGTCGCAATATATCCTGTAACATTTCGAAGGACCACTTGTCCTTCGAAAATATCACTTAAATTAAACTGAGAGCGTTCCCGCAGATATATAAAATACGACGGATGCAGCTTGTATTCTGAAAAAGCTTTTGGCTGAGTCTCTCGAAAAACCACCTCAGGTTTTAAATCTTTCACTTTAATCACTTCAATATTCAGTAAGTAAGGATCTGATGTGAACATCGATAGATCTTTCTCGGATGGTTTTTCATTTCGAAGGTGCAATGTTAAAAACTGGGTCGCAAGAAACTGAGATTTCTCCATTAAATGAGAAATGATCAGACGCGTTTCCTGCGCACGAGATTCTGCCTGCTGCGAGACAATCTGCCACTCGCGGTCAATGCTCTCACTGCTGATGCGGGCATGATTGGTATAGGCCGTTGGAATCATTGCCGATAACAAAATAATCACCGTCATCAAAAAAAGCTTAATCCAAATGGGTATTTTGAAGCTCATGCTACAATCCTATCTCGACCATCAGGCCAATATAATCTGCTTTTAAAAATCCATTATTTAAAGTTCCTGCCACAATGGGATCCGCGCCAGATCTTTCGGTAGCCTCATACTCATATGATTCTTCTTGATGTGTCACACCGATTAAAGCTGTCACAGTATCATTGAACTTATAACTCATCATCATTCCAAGTTGAAAGGAAGTCGGAACTTTTACCCGACGACCGTTGGGGGCAGATTGATTCTCAAAAAAACTGTAAAAATTCTGACTGTAATTCATTTGCAACCCCACTTGTGGACCTAGTGAATACCAATACTCCATGGCTAAACGAGGGCCAGAAACATTCGCCTTGTGAAATCCTGATTGATTCATCTGCTCATCTCCATAGAGGACTGGCAATTCTTTGTGACTTAATCCCAGTGATAAACGAAGCTCATCGCGATATGTAAATTTATAGCGATAAAGCGCATTCAAATCCAAACTATTAAAGGCCTTATTTTGATCATTTAAAATCACATGACTTGAATTTAGAAAGCCACTGAATCCCCAAGAATAGTTCGATTTAAAATACCCAGTGCCTACTCGCAGCGTCCCACCCAAAGGTTTCACTCGGGTTGTGGTGTGCGATTCATGAACCAACGAACTCATGCTGAACTGAGTGATCAGCCAACTGGCTTGAGCGTAAAATCCATTGATTCGATCAATGGATTTTGTCACCGAGGCATTGTACTCAGCCGCTGGTGTTCGAACTGATGCCAATTCAAAATTATCCACTTCGAAATCACTTTGCTTACGAAACGGTGCTTTCGCTCCCACCTTAAGTCTGTACTGACCACCACCCCATTGGGGATTAAATTTCAACTCTGTTCCTTTGAAATCATTTGCAACCATCAGCGGACGCCAGCGTTTCTGAACGCGGTCATACCGCTCTAGTAAAACTTGATAACTTTCTGCAAGATTATTTTTTTCCCAACTGATTTTCCGAGAATACTCGGACTTCACAGAAATAATATCTGGCTTTTCTAATGCCTCCGCAATAACAGAAAATTGAACACTCGCTGTTTGTTCCAAATCAGAAGCCACATTTTCATCAAGGATTGTTTTCACTGAAACTTTATATTCTGAGGCCACAGGCAATTCCAGCTCAACCTGATTTGTTCGTGAAATCTGTGTCAGGACTTCTTGATTTGTTCGGATATCCATAGCCGTGATTTGATAGGTTGCAATCCCTGGATTTGGATTCCAATTGATGCTTATTTTTTCAAAATCAAAACTGTCTGTTTCAATTCTCATTTTTTCTGCAGGATTTGTTATCTTGATCTCGGGAACTGTGACCGTAAATTTTTCCCATGCACTCCATGGCCCAGGCACTTTTCGTTGATCGCGCGTTCGCTGACGAAATTCATAATGGTTATAAGGTAACTCCATCTCCACCACAGGATTTTTCAAACTCAGCACTTTAATCAGTTTAGACTCACCTTGTATTCTAAACTCAAACTCATAAAGCGAAGCATCTTCAACCTGATCGAATTCCATTTCCAGAACTCGCGTTTGTGAAAAAACGACTGTTTGAAAAAAAAATACAATCACAAAGCCCAGAGTTTTTATCATTTAAACCTCAGGGTTTTTAACCGTGGGGCCAAGATCTCACTGGTCTCTGAAACAATCACAGATTTCATAACGCTGTTCGGGCTGACTCGCTGATACTGATCCACCGCTGAGAGTGATAAAGAATATTCGCCAGGAAGCATTCCATTGAGTTTCATGGAAGTTTTTTGCTGCACCCACTCTTTGATGACTTTTCCATCTTTATTCCTCAAAATGAGTTTGTACTGGGTAGCACTTTCAACAGGAACCCATTGAGTTTGATAAGATCCATTGGGTGCTGCCTGATGCGTTGTTGTCTCTAAATCCCAATCTGGTTTTGGTAAAAACGGAAGCTCTTGAGAAATAATTGTTTTTTGAGTGGTTGCCAATTTTTGACTGTACTCATCAACAGCTTCGATTGAAGCCAAATAACGACCTGGTTTTTCCACAGGAACTTTAAATTCCGTCTCACTGATTTTAACAAATTCCGTGAGAATGATACTTTCACCATCAAAAATTTTGATCACTAAATTTTTAGCTTTCAAAGGATTCTTGACCTGCCACTTCAAATCAAGTTGCGGCTGGGTGGTATAGACTTGCGTTTCTTCTGTCAGTTTGTTTTCCCAACTGACTTCGACAGATGGCTCTTTTGAAAGGACTTCGACCTGAGCAATTTGTTCAACAATCGGCAGCACTTCAAAACGCACGGATGTGACCAGATGTTTTTCTAGGTGCTCGACCTGAACAATATTTTTACCAAATCGAACTGGCAAGATGGCTTCACCGTCTTTCAAGCTCACGGGATTGACGGGAGTAAGATCATTTCTTTTTTGACCCACTTTAAAAACAAGTTCTTTCCAAGGAATGTTCGGATTTCCAAGCCAGTTGAGTTTAATTTCTGGAACTTTTGACTTAATGACAGACCAGTTCTTTGGTTCAGCGATCACCATCTGAACAGACGTTCTTTTCAGATCTTTAATAATGCCATCTTTGGTCAGAACAGAGGCCTTACCACTGATCACATTCACACTCACTGCAGAATCTTTCGTTTTTGAAAAGCTCGCAGAGGCTTTTGTTAAAGTGATCGCCCCCTCGCTTGTTTCTAGAGTTAATGCGGAACCACTGTCATTGCTCGAAGAATCTACAAAAAGATTTCCTTCCAGCAGATTCAACGAGATCGAATTCTTATTTTTCGAAATGGTAATGAGCGAATCGGGTTCAAGATTCAAAAGAGCATCCGTTTCCAAAAATCGAATTTGCAAATCACTGTCTGATGATGTTTTAATCGTTTCTCCCGAGTAAAGTGATTCTCCGAATTCAATCACTTGCCATGTCCGATGTTGGGATAATTTTTTGCGAGAAATATTTTCTAATTTTTCAACCTGAGCCATAGGTTTTTCATTGATATGAAATCTCAATGTCGTGTAGTGGTGAGTAAAATAGTACCACGTCGCCACAACTCCGCCGACCGATGCGCAAAATGAAATGAAAATTCGTTTTTTTATCGAACTCAAACCCTTAAAACTCCTCTGCTTTTTATCGGAATCAATGGCTAGCGTCTTGAAGCTGATTTGAAATGTTCCATGTCTCGTTTTAAGACATCCAACGTCAAAAGATCGCAGTAGACACGATTTCCCAGCAGGACTAAATTAATAACCTCATGAAGACTGAAAAACCCCAGACCCAAAGCCCAAAATTGAATGAAACCACCTGGAAACGGTTTTACAGCATTGCTCGCCCCGAACAGAAAACTCTGCTTTGGGGACTCTTTTTTTTAGTGCTTTCAAGTGGTGCTGGACTCATTTATCCGCAGTTGGTGCGCTGGATGGTCGATCATGTCTTGCAACCAAAAAATTTTGATCTCTTAACAAAAGTGGTCTTGGTGCTTTTGGTTGCTTTTGTTGTCCAGGCCATCACGGGAAGTTTACGCTATTATTTATTTACGCTTTCTGGTGAGCGCATTGTGCTTCGACTTCGCCAGCGATTGTACGAACATATCTTAAAACAAGAGATCTCTTTTTTTGATTTCAATCGCACCGGCGAATTGATGTCGCGATTGGCATCCGATTGCACAACCTTACAAAATACAGTCAGCGTAAATGTCTCACAAGGGCTTCGCAATTTAGGTCAAGTTATCGGCGGTTTTGCTTTTATGTTTTACACCTCATGGAAACTCTCGGCGATGATGCTCATCTTAATTCCGCCGGTAGCTCTATCAGCGTTTCTTTTTGGAAAACGCATCCGCAAGTATTCTAAAGATTTTCAATCCACTCTGGCTGATGCCAGCATTGTGGCTGAAGAAACAATCTCTGGAGTTCGCACCGTTAAGTCCTTTGTTCAAGAAATCACGGAAACACATCGCTATCGAAAATCACTGGATATTGCATTACTGACGGCTCAAAAAAAGATTCGCTCTATTGGTGAATTCATGACGTTGGCCATGGTGATGGGATTCACCGCTGTTTGCTTTGTCTTATGGTACGGAGGCCGCGAAGTTGTTATGGATAAAATGACGATCGGTGATCTGACTCAATTTTTACTCTACCTCATGATCGTCGCTATTGGGGTTGGCAGCTTAGGCAGTCTTTGGGGAGACATCATGGCTGGGGTGGGCGCCAGTCAGCGTGTTTTTGAAATTTTAGAAAAAGAAACAATTGCAACAGAAACTGGAGCGATTATTCAACCCTTTGCTGGTCAAATAGAGTTTCGCAATGTGAGCTTTAGCTACCCCACTCGAACAGATACCCCAGTCCTTAAAAACTTAAACTTTAAAATTAAGCCTGGACAAATCATCGCCTTAGTCGGTAGCTCGGGTGGCGGAAAAACAACCGTATCCAGTCTGATTCCGCGCTTTTATGACCCCACTGATGGTGATATTTTAATTGATGGAATTTCTCTTCAAAAATTAAAACTCAGTTGGCTCCGAGATCAAATTGGTATTGTTTCTCAAGAGCCCATTCTTATTTCAAGTACCATTGAAGACAATATCAAGTATGCACGACCCACCGCCAGTCATGATGATGTTATTGCGGCTGCAAAATCGGCCAACGCATTTGAATTCATTCAAAATTTTCCAGAAGGTTTTCGCACGCAAGTCGGCGAACGAGGAATCCAACTCTCTGGTGGACAAAAGCAACGTGTTGCTATCGCCAGAGCCCTGCTTAAAAATCCGAAAATTCTGATTCTTGATGAAGCCACCAGCAATCTCGACACCGCTAGTGAGCACCTAGTCCAAGAAGCCCTGCAACGCCTGATGCAAGGTCGCACCACACTGGTTATTGCTCACCGTCTAGCCACAATAAAGGATGCTGACCAAATTTTTGTAATTGATCACGGAGAGCTTGTGCAACAAGGTACCCATGATCAACTGACCAAGATCACGGATGGAATTTATTTTCAATTGTTACAACGCCAGTTCATTTCACAAACATAAAGGATATCTATGAGAAAAATACTCACGTCTGAAAAAACCCATCAAATTGCCAAAGAAGCCATGGCCTCTTTTCACAATGAAATTGTTCAAGAGGTCGAGAAAGCCACTCACACTTATGAATGGGTGGTCGTGGGTATGAAACAAAATCCTGTGGTTACCAGTGCAAAAAAATTTTTAAATGAAAAACAAATTCCTTTTCATTACATCGAATACGGAAGTTACTTCTCAAAATGGAAACAAAGATTAGCCATCAAACTCTGGTCAGGTTGGCCCACATTCCCACAAATTTTTCACAAAGGTGTCCTGATCGGCGGCTATAGCGATCTTAAAAAATATTTGAAATAGCAAAAAAAAAGCGGAAGCTCATCGCTTCCGCTGAAAAACGCCCATGGGGAACCACCAAGAACCCAAAGACCGTTTTGCTTAAATCCTATAAATCGTTTTCTACCCGGCCAAGAACCGTCATCCAGAGGGAGTAAATGACAACTCCCGAGTAGAACGCACAAAACATAAAAACCACATTCAGTTCACCCATAATTACCATCCTTAGTCGTTAGGGGGAGACGAGAAGAACAACCATCCTTAGCTGCTCCATGTTCTTCGTCCGCTAAGAGCTTCCGTGCTCTTAAAAATAAGACTAAATCTGCTTACAGAATGGTTAAGAAATGTGAAAAATAACACCCATAACTTAAAATTATGCGCACAAACAGGCAGCCCTAGGTCTGGGTTTGATTTGGTTTGACCCTAAGCCTGCTTCATGACAAAAATTTAGAACCTCACTGATTTTTTCAGATTTTTTTTCCATGTGCGCGGTTGGTGGAACTGGTAGACACGTACGCTTGAGGTGCGTAAGCCGAGAGGTGTAGGGGTTCAAGTCCCCTATCGCGCACCAATTTTTTTTCTTTTACCGGAATCCCGGTATACCCGTTAACATGTATACCTGAATTCCGTGGCTCTTCTGGCTCTCCTCACTTAACCGTAGATAACTTCAACTTTTCCAAAGAAGACAAGTACTAGGGCGTCCCAGATCAAGGGCTGGTCATCCGGAGAACAAACTTCTTTACCACTATGAGACGACAATTTCTTACAGAGGAAAAATGCGGTACTGCTCACTGCGATTATGGTTGCCAAATGGCAACCATATGTGTATATAATAAATTATGCAAAAAGCCAAGATCCTGAATCGTAAAGTTACACAATTAGGTATCATACCTGTGGCCAAGCAGTCGGGTTTAAACAAAAGTACGATCTTTCGCTATGTCCACGGCGAGCGCGATTACTCTCTAGAAAATTTTGAGAAAGTCACGACGGCAGTAGAGATCATTGAGAGAAAAAGTTTGAGTGGACTGACCAGTGCACGTGAAGCCACCGAAAGAGTGGCTTCGGGAGAAAGCTGGCAGATTGCCTATTTTGATTTTGTGGATTCATTTTTATTTGCAAAAAGTCAGCTTTTGGTCAACCAAAGACCTGTTGACGGACTGAATTTGAAATCTTTAGCTCTGATCTGTTCGATAGTAATGCAACTTTGTGAAGAAAATAAAGTTCAATCACCAGAGTGGGCAAAGCTTAGCTTGGAGCTGGATGAACCTTGGTTTATTACAAAGTTTAAAAGCTTGCGAGCCATTTGCCTTGTTCAGAGTCCTGTTTTTTTTAAACGAAATAATATTTTTGTAGGTGAAGACTTTCTTAAGAGGGCTTAAGTATGAAAAAGAATGAAATTTTATTGGCATTTAAAAAATTGAACGAGCACTTGAAGGCCGATGGTTCAAGCGCCGAAATCTGCATTGTTGGCGGAGCCGTCATGTGCCTAGTGTTCAATTCTCGTGAGCAAACAAAAGACGTGGATGCTATTTTTCATCCAAAAGCGAAGGTTTATGATCTGGCAAAAAAAGTGGCTCAGGAACAAAGTCTTCCACCAGATTGGCTCAACGATTCCGCCAAAGGCTATATTAACGAAAAAATTGAACAGGTCGAAGTCTTAAATATGTCGAATCTTAAAATTTTTGCACCTTCAGCCAAATACATGCTGGCAATGAAGTGTTTGGCTTCCAGAGTAGGAACCAAAGACGAGGGAGATATTGAATTTTTGATCAAATACCTTCGACTGACAAGTGTTCAAGATGTGCTATCAATTTTGACGTCATTTTATGATCCCAAGCTGATTCAGCCCAAGACTCAGTATATGATCGAAGAAATTATTGAACTGCTAAAAAGTGTTTGACGGGCCGCAATGCGAGCTAAAAGCGGAATCGAAGGCACGCATTTATCAAGCCTTCTTTCGAAAAACAGTATGCTCAAGTTTTTCTAGCCGGTCTTCAAATGACTCATTGTCGTCCATAGACTTTTTTAAAAACCAATTTAAAAAAGTTTGATATCCCATACCTTGTTTGTCGCCTTCAGACTCAAGCCAAGCGATCACTTCGGGATCAAGCCTGAAAGTCTTGATGACTTTGATATTTTTTGTCTTTTTGGCTTTTTTTGCTTTTGAAAAATCATATTCACTTTTCATAAATCACCTCGAATTATATTGTTTCGATTCATTTTTAGTTGCAGCCCTTGCGGAAATAATTCTAATCCGGCTGTCTTCATTTTTTTCACAATAAACGACGACAAGCAAGTTTGCTTTTCTTGATATTCCTAATCTGATCCAGCGTTCTTCATGCGAAGAGTGTTCAACGTCAGGTATTTCGACAGAAGAATCATCTAACCAAATAGTTACAGCTTCTGAAAATCTGATGCCGTGCTTTTTAAAGTTGCTCTCAGCTTTGGAGTCATCCCACTCAAATTCCATAGCTCACAGTACAACATTGTTATTACGATGTAAATACTTATTTTAGGCTATTTTATTGAAGCTTAAGGATCTTTTGTCAAAAAAAATGCTTCAGAATCACGAATTCACCAAGCAACGTCACGATGGGACCCATACTTATTAACCAGCTGAATCAAATTTACAAGATTACTTAAGATACCCCTGTTATTGATGGAGAACTGGATCGACTAGACCCGCCTTGAACTGAATACTCTTATATAATAAATTCTCTTTTTTATATAAGGAGCTATTTATTTTCTACAAATTCCATAATTTAATTATTTATTTATTAGTTATTACTCAAATCAGCAGTTGTAAAAATCTTTCTTCCGTTAATTCAGTTAATAAAAAAGAAGCTATTAAAGTTCTTATTCAAAAAACACTCCCGCAAATTAACGAAATTTATTCATCGAATGAGCCCATTTACCCGCCTAGTCAAAGCGAATTTCCCCTTGTAGACAAACTTCCTGGTTAAAACACGCCCTAATGGGACACGCATAATAAACCGTCCACCAACTAAAAAAAGTCCAACTCCAACTTTGGAAGCACAGCCACCTAAAAATGAACTTATTAATAGAACTCCTAATGAACGAGTAAAGGTGAGGTATCCTTAATGAAAATTAAATCAAATGCTGGAAAATCAGTTTACTTCGAGCAATGGTCAACCCCCTTAGATCAAGTACAATCCCTTTGGTTAAGCAAAGCGGTTATGTCAGCAAGCTGTCTGCATCTTATTTTTGAACAAGGAAAAGGCACTCCTAATGTAAAGTATGTCTTAACCCTCAATCGTCGCTGGCCCATCAGGTTTACTGAAGAAGCTCATGCTGTAGGTTGCATTGGTAAATATTTTGAAACAGACTCAAAGAATAATAAATTTCCACATAATAAAAAAGGATACCCCATCAGAACATGGAAACTATGGTCCACAAAATATATTAAAGAGATTAATACAAATCATTCGCTATCAGATTATAAGCGCCCGAAGTATAAAGATATTCCCCAGTATTTAATTATAACTGGCGACGAGTGGATTGAATTTATTGCTGATTGCGAACCTGATTGGACTATTCACAAACACACATCAATTCAAAAGTTGATTGATTCTTATTCGAAAAAAAATTACAAGCCCAGGACATTCTAAAATTCAAGAATTCAGAATACGGTTAACTGTATTCTGAATTCTGTACTGTATTCGGAACAAAAATTACTTAATATCACAAGTCCAAGTTACTGATGCCGGAACAGCATGTTTAGATTGCGTCACCTTTGCTGTAACAATTAGAGTTGCTACTGTTTCAGCTGGGGGGCCACCGAATGATCCACCCGTTTGACTGGTGAACGTATATGTTTTTTGATCAACACCGTCTGAAATATTTTGATGTTCACCGACGACACTTGAAATGTATTGATCGCGAATTCGGTCAAGCTCCCCTGCGGCTCCACGGCATTTTAAAAGCGCCTGAGAAGCTTCAACCACTGTCACTTCGTTATCAAATAGATTTGCTTGTGCGAATGATCCCATTAAAACTAAACCTATTAAAACTGCTAACTTTTTCATATTTTTTCCTTTGTTTGGTTTATCAGTAGTATTTAATGCAAGCCGTGCCAAGTTTTTAAAATAGTTCAGAAACACTTATATTGAACCTAGTAGAATTTGGACTGTAAATCAGTGTCATTTTGCCGACAAAAAAAGTCATAACCCCTTGATTTTTCTCTGGAAAATGCGGCAAAATTGCCGCATTTTCTTTCGATTTTAACATCAATTTCCTACAGATTTTTATGAAACTGTGTTTTCATAAAAGAAATGCTAAAAAATTTTCTGATCACTGAATTTGAAAAACGTAAGCTAAAAAAACAAAAATACTCTATAAGAAAGTTTGCCCAAGATTTAAAAATTGAATCGTCGACTTTGTCTAAAATTTTAAGTGGCACTCGTCCCATTAAGCCCACAACTGCGGTGAAAATTTTAGAACAGCTTCAAATAGACTGGGCTATGAAAAACACCTTGCTGCTTTCTATTTTCAATCCTCGCTCTATCCTTCCCACAGATACTGATTTCGATGTTCTTGAAGATTCTGCGGGTAGCTCTTCATCGTACTGGGAATTTTATACTGTTTTAAGCTTAGCTGAATTTAAGACCTTTGAAGATGATCCCATCTGGATTGCGAAAAAAATTGGGACCTCTGTCGAAAATGCAACTTATATACTTGGAGTCTTAAAGAAATTAAATCTGATCACCTTAAAAAATAATCGCTACACAGCCACCGGCGTACAGATCACAACTAGTCCTGGAAAGTTTGTGGAGATCGTTCGTGAAGCCCACAAACAAACTCTTTCAAAATCAATCGAAGTTCTTTTGACTCAAGAAGATCATGATATATCTGATTTTACTGGCGTCACCATTGCCACCAGTAAAGAAAAAATCACTGAAGCTATTCGACGTATCAAAGAGTTTCGAAGATCCCTGGCCTCATTTCTACATGAACCCGAGAATCCCGATGCCGTGTATCGTTTAGGAATTCAGCTTTTTCCTTTTACAAATAAAGAGTGATTTAGAAATACGGTACAACTGCATCAAGGTCCAGTCAGTCTAGTGTAAAAAAACACCCCCTATCTCTTATTAAACATCACTGCCCTGCCGATAAGAGCTCCACAAGGAGCATCATCATGGCTGAAAATTTTTTAAAATGGGATCCTAATTTATACGGCGTTAATATCGCAACGATGGACGCAGAACATAAACAGTTGGTTGAATATATGAATCAACTCCACACTAACGTCGAGAACAAGGCCAGCAAGGCTATCCTACAAAAATCACTGACTGATTTGTTTAACTACACCCTCAAACATTTTAAAGATGAAGAAGAACTTTTTAAAAAAATCCCGAACTATTCTTTTAAAAATGCGCATGTCAAAATTCATGAAGATCTTATTGCAAAATTAAAAACATACGCAGCTACATTCGAGAAAACAGGAACATTCCCTCCGGATTTCTTTGTCTTTCTAAAAGTCTGGCTGACCGCGCATATTGCCGGAATTGATATGAAGTATAGTAATGCCCTTTACAACAAGGCCGCTTAATCTGTAGTATATTCTCTATGAAGAAAATATTATTGATTACCTTTTTTGCCGTCACGTCCATTTTAACCTCAACGGCTGCTGCAAAATCTCGGGCGGCTTCTGATTTTGGATTAGGAATTATCCTAGGGGCCCCGACTGGGATCACCGCAAAGTATTGGCTTGATTCCCAGAATGCAATCGATGGAGGCCTCTCATTTTCCCTGAGTGACTATGTCTTAGTTTATGGTGATTACTTGATTCATAAATCGCGTCTGTTTGGCAATCAAAACCAATTCACTTCAGAATTAGATTTTTACTATGGACTTGGCGCAAACATTGTCGTAACCACAAAAGATCGCGATACCAATGACTATTATCTTGGTAAAAAATCAGGTTCCGCTGGATTTTCAGTACGTGTTCCTTTTGGCGTCGAGTGGAAACCCGCAGAACCTTCAATTGGCATATTTGCAGAACTGGTCCCAGGGATGAGCATTATCCCCTCAACAGCAGTTGTTTTCCAAGGTGGCCTTGGAGCTCGTTACTACTTTCCGTAGGTTCTGTTAATCAACATCATTGCCGTTGGCCCTTTTTTTGATACACCTCAGGTGGACAACAAAACAAAAAAAGGAGTTTTTTATGTCACCAATCAAACCAACGCGATTAGGTACTGCATTAGCACTGACAATGGGTCTTATTTATTCTTTAAGCGCCTTAATACTTGCTGTATGGCCTCAAAGTGGTTTGGGCGGAATTAGCGCTCTATTTTCTTCGGTGACTGTGCCAGCCACTGAAATAATGAGGTTTACTGTTGGGGCATTTTTCACTGGACTCATTGGCTCAATGATCATGTCATTTATCACCGGTGCGCTTTTTGGGTCCTTATACAACTGGGTGAATCGAAACGAAAGCGCCTTCTCAGCCTCGCGCCGCTCAGCTAGTTCGACACGACCTTTAGCCACTTAATTATTTTTTTACTTTTTTTTCTCAGACTAAGAAAATTTCGGAATCTTGAAAGCGCACGCATCCGTTTTCAAGGTTCCTTTTTTTTACTTTAAACTTTGCTGATGACTCAGAACGAGTGAATCCACCTGTTCTGGAGACATCAAGGGTTTATAAATTCCCTGAGAAATATTTCTTCGCAAAAGCCCTGGTGATGTAAAATAGCGATTCATCACATGAGGTACAACCCGGCCAACCATGATATCCGAGCTAGCCAATCTGTACTTTGTTGTGAAATTTTTCAATAATGTTGTTAGCCCCTTTACCGAGCTGAGTGTCGTGTTATACACATTATTTAATTGCTGCAACATGGTCCGCTGCTCTGGTGGAAGCAGTCTAATTTTAACAATTAGCTGAGCCATCTCGGCTATCTGCTTAAAATCACCATTGAGATAATGCGACAACTGCGGAAACATAAACTCAAATATCATCTGATTGAATTTATATTTTTCCTGTAGCGAGTAGGTCACAAACTCGCGACCATCTGTTGATTTTGGAATTTGAGGTTGAGCACTCTGATGCCGGGACATTTCTAATAAGTAACCGCGCTCATCACCAGTTGAACTGGCAATGAACTGAATGTTCTTCCCATAAAGATCATAAATCAAGGCCCGCATATTAGCGATGCGCAAATCCATTTCTTTGATCCAAACCGGCCCGTCTTCTTCTTTTTCAAAGCGGTGATAAACGGTCAATGGACGCGGCACGATGTCTGTCACTAAATCTCGAATCACTTTAGAAATTAATGTCGCCTCTCCGCCCATGGACACAATATAGTCTCGACTCATATCGGGTCGGCCTTGATCCTTCATAATATCTTTCAAGTTGATCAGCTCCATTGGCATTTTTGCTGCGATCGTAGCTGCCGCTTCATAGGAATCTTGTCCAGGCTCAAATTGGTCAATAAATTTTTGATAGCCATCCCGGAGATACTTCACTGAAAATGCTTTCTTAAAAACATAGTCAATAGCAAATCGCACATAGCCAGGATCGTTTAATATTTTACGACTGATTGCCGCTCGGACCTGCGGAAGACTCACATACAATTTTCCCAATGCCTCGCCATTCATTTGATAGTTCGGCTTATCACCAACCTGAAGATCTGTATCCAGCGCCGACATAGGAAGCAAGGACCTCATAGCAACCAAGGCTTTAATCACAGACTGGCTCATGCGAAGATATTTTTCAATGCTGGGTTCATCAATATAAGGACGATCCGGATGATGCCAGAAGTGAGAATGTCCAATTTCAACAATTGTTCCAGCATGAGCAAACGAATCTTCAAGCGTGTGTAAACCTGCGGCGGCCATCATCAAATCGCCCCGCATAAGCCCTTCATTAAAAAGTTCTGTTCCAAATTCGTGGTCCGCTTCGGTTTCTGTAAAGCTACGTAACTTTTCACCCGTTGATGGATCTAAAAATGTCGGAAGTGTATTAACAGTCACCTTATTGGCAACTCGAGATCCTGGAAAATGCAACAAACGACGTTTTTTAACACCTGTATTTGCAAAAATAATCATGGTCAAAGGATCTGAAATATAGGACTCATCAACCCATTGGGCCGCTGTCGCAATCTTTAAAGACACTTCATGGCGAATCCCCGTAAATCGGGCCATCGCATAAGTTCCATAAAAATGAGTATCCATATCATAGGCTTGAGAAACGATTGAAAAAGTAAGAGTAAAAATCAAAATCACATTCCGCATAAGCGAAGTCAGTGCAATCACCTAGCCTTCGCCAGAGCAAATCCAGCCCACTTTCTTTATTGATGTGGTGTCTAATTATGAGACACGTGACAAAGATGAGCTAATTTTTATTGGCATGAATGGTCTGAAATATCTAAAGCAGCTGCTCGCGACGAGACAAGGCCTCGTGAATGGTTTTTTTCATTGTATCCAGTTCAAATGGTTTTGCCAGAACTCGATACTGTCCGACAAATTTGGTGGCTTCGTCAAAATCCCCGCTCATAATAATTATTCCAGGCGGCTTCTTTAATTTTTCAATTGCATTGATCTCTTTAGCAAAATTGAATCCGGGCAAAATAAGATCGCAAATCAGCAAATCAAACGAGGATTGCAATACTGTTGGCACAAACTGAGCTCCCTCGCTCAATGGGGTTACATGAAAACCAATTCCCGATAAATAATCAGAGAAAATTTCTAGCAAATTCAAATCATCCTCTAAAACCAAAATACGCACCAAGCTAAACCCCACTCTCTAACTAAAGCGTATTACTTTAGTTGAAGCGACATGACAAGCGTTTTTTTCATCTGATAAGCGATTTAAAGCTAAAGCAAAACATGTCGCAAATTAAAACGTATCAGATTGATTAAATGAAGTACATCTGTTTAGCATTCTAAAAATATTCCGATAACATCCTACGCGATCCAACAACCTCAAGGAGGGTGATTCGTATGTATGCTATTATAGATTTAGCTCGTTTGAACCCAGAATCCCTTGCTATTGCTAACCGTGCCTACGAAATGTGGCATTCCCGTTTTGTCAGCATTCTTGATGAGGCCGGAGAAAAGCTTACTCCAGATTATTTTTATCGCTCTAAATACATCTCGGTATTATATGATGACACAAAGGTCATTGCCATGTGTCTACACAATGTTCTGGATTTGCAAGCAAAAGGAGTCTCAGAACTCTCCTATCTAGATCCCGTTAATCAAATCCTCAAAGCACAGCTCAAAAAAAGATCAGAGCGAATCTTAACTGTTGAGTGGGTTGCTGTTCATCCTGATTCGGTCCGTCAAAAATGCGCTGATATTATAATGGGATTAGCTTTTTCATTTTTAAGCGATTCAGAATGTACTGCCGCAATGGGCTTCTCACGCACGGATTATAAGGCTGATAAAGTGGCTGAAAAATTCGGAACGCAAAAACTAGATTTAATTATACGGCATGGAATTGAATGCGGAGTCATGCTTCTCAAAAAAGAAAATCTCAAGCCCCATCCAGACAAAAGTATTCAAGAAACAATTGATGATCTTTATGGTGAGCGCTTGGACTTCACCTATACAGGACTTACTTCTCAAAACACAAGGAGATTGGCAGCATGATACAAACCATGGACAAAGCTATCAAAGAGTTACATCCACTTATCAGACAAATGGAGTGGGAAAATCCTTCCGTCTACGCCACATGGCTTTCACAAATTCATCATATTGTTAAAACAAGCGTTCCCTACCTAGGCCTGACTGTTTATCATTCGGTGAATTATCCTGATTTTCAGAAAAGATGTTATGAACATATCCGCGAAGAACTGAACCATGAAAAGCTCATCGAGGCTGATCTGAAAAACCTTGGAATTCCAATGTCCCGAGAACTGCCTTCAACAATGCTGATCTATCAACCCCAACACTATCAAATCACCATGAAAAACCCGCTTAATTTTCTTGGGTACATTTTTTTCTTAGAATTGTTGGCACCAGCATATTGCCCAGAAATAATGGAACGAGTTCCTAATAAAAAAGCAATTTCATTTCTCAAACTTCATGGCAATGAAGATGAAGGCCATATTAAATCTGCCCAGCAAGTCCTCGCGACATTACCCACTGAAATCCAACAAATGGTGCTGAGTAATTTTCATATGACACAAATCGCATATCGAGAGATGCTCCAAGAAATACTTATTGCAAGCCGTTGTCAAATTGAAGCGCCCCACAAAGCTGCAGCTTAATTTATAGCGATTGATCTAAAGTCTTTTTAAGAGCACGAGCACTTTTAGTGGTCTTGATTGAATTTGCAAAGCGGATTAACTTCTGCCTGATTCCTGGAACTTCTTTGCTTTTAACAATGGCTATAACTCCAGAAATATTTTCGCCATGAAATGGCGCAAGCATTTTAATTTTAATATAACAACTGGCTCGCTCTTCAGTTTTCATTTCAGATACTAAATGCCAATCAGCAATATTTTCTTGAATCTTATTAGTTGCAATACACGTCTGCAAACTGCGTAAGATACGTTTTTGAATCAACTCATCACGGTGAAATAGCTCAGCCCAGTCATTTGTGGCCAAATCATGGTACGAGTAATTTGTTCTATGAATAAAATCACCCATAGCAAATAAAAATCGAGGATCTGAGGTCCAAGCTTCTATAGAATCGCCGTCTTCAAGCTTCTCAAAAACCTCTGAATCCAGATGCAAACCGCACTGACTCATGATGTTCATAAGACTTTGCTTATTACGAAATGGCTTATCTGACTCTAGGGCAGAAATAAGGGTGGCTAGTTTAATTAAGATCTCTTGTCGATTCTGAGGCAACAAAAGAAGTGATTCTGGTGTATGTGAGATGATTTCTAAATTCATAGACCTTGTTTATATACGAATTCCAAAAAAATATAAACAATTTAAACAAAAACCCCTGCTTCTGAGGGGATTTTGTTGTAAAATTTTTATTGATTTCATGACTGTTTCTTAAGAAACGCTGCGCTTACCTTCGTCAATTTGTTCAGTTAAATCATTAACATACACTTCAACTAAGGTTTTCGTGATCTTCTTTTCAGGAATCCCTAAAATAATAACCAGCTTACCAATGACTTTTAAAGGAATTTTAGAAAGGCCGCGTTCAAATAATGAAACGAATTGCATTGATTCATAGCCTAACTTATTTGCCAACTCAAGCTGGGTCATATTGGCTTTGGTTCTGTACTCACGAACAAGTTGTCCTAGATCTTTATTAATATTGCTCATCACATGCCTTCTCTTCTATTTTATTATATATCGACTTCTTTAATATATACCGCATCGCTTTATCACGCAATACTAATTAAAAAATCAATTCCAAGACCTTGGGCTTGTTAAGAAACAAATATCTTCGTACTAAATTAAAACGCTTTACCTGCTCTAAGGACTCAATATGGTGCGTAAAGACGTGGCAAAAAGCCCTGTCTAGAAATTTTTCCACTTTCAAATGACAGAAGCTATGCTCATCTCAAAGGTACCCGCAATCCCTTGTTGGCCATGTGATTGCAATATCAGATTGTATGATTAACATGCGGTTGACGCCCTCAACCGCAGAGTTAATTGACTGAATCTGACTTATTTGGAACTCGAATGGCGAATAAAAAGTTGTGTTATTGAATGTCAAAGTTCATCGATGAAACTTAAAATTTGCTGTTCGAGTTCTTTCTTTTTTTTAATAAAAAAATAAACTTATTAAACCTGAAGGCCTAATTCCCAAACTTGAGCATCATACAAGTCGCTTACATCCTGAGCTCCATTGGTATTCAATACTTGGATTGCCTTTTGTCTTTCATCGGGATTCTCTGTGTGAACAGCCAACAATAGCCCACCCTCGCGAAGATAAAAACCATATCGGCGCTTAGCCAACATCGGAATTCCAATTCCGCACAAAGCTCCCGCAACCAACCCCAAGAAAGCTCCCATCACAGCACCACTCAATGCCGTTGCTGTTGAGCCAGATGAATTCGCACCTGAAAAGAACATGAAAAATCCCACCAAAAGACTTCCCACCAAAGCCCCAATCAGCGCTCCCTTACGAATACTGCTGGGTTGCGCATGCACAAAATCATGGGGTGAGTTATTTTTCTTTCCCAAAATGACAATATCTTTAGCCTGAAATCCTTCAGCACGCAGCTGATCCACAGCTTTTTGCGCATCAACTCGAGTGGAATACATTCCGCACGCAGCTGTTTTGTAATTCATAGTGTTTCCCCCCACCTTTGTTTAAGCAATGATTGGGCCACCCATGAATTGTAACTTGTCAATTTCATCAACAGTCAGAGGCGTTCTTATCAGATCTAAACTGGAACTTTTTGTGCAGTTGGATTTACTCTATGCGCTTATTTATCTTGATCACTCTTTTTTTCGCATCCCATGCAGGACTCGCAATGCCGAGCCAGATCATTCTTTTACGTCATGCCGAAGAACCCTCCAAAGCAGAAGGCCAATTTCTTTCTGAAAAAGGATTCCGCCGAGCTTTAGCTCTACCTTCGCTTTTTGAAAATAAAAAGCCTGATATTCTTATTGCACTAAAACCACATAAGAAAAATGGCTCTATTCGATCGATTCAAACTCTGCAGCCCCTTTCGCAAAAACTAGGCATCAAGCTCTATTCACCATTTACCCGTGATGAAATTTCTGAACTCATTCAGTTTTTGGCTCACGCCCCCTCAGTTCAGGGAAAAAAAGTGGTGATTGCTTGGCAGCATCTAACACTGGCTGAAATTGCTGAACGCCTAGGAGCCTCTATGGCTCCTCGCCACTGGGGTGGTGATATTTTTGATCGCTACTGGGTTTTGGATTTTGAAAATGGCCAACTGGTTCGCTTTCAAAATTTGCCACAAAAACTTCTCCGCAGTGACAGCACAAAGTAGTTCCTGATTGCTTCTGATTTCGCAGTCCACTATTCTTCATTTATGTACAAAGGCGAACGCTTTAACAGCATCACCCATCTTATTGGTTTTTTATTAGCCACCATCGGCGCTTTTTATTTAGTGGGAGTCTCCATCACCAAAGGGGACATTTGGAAAATTGTTGGTTTTTCCATTTATGGCCTTATGCTCATTTTGCTTTATACTGTTTCAACTGTTTATCATAGCACTCGCGGACGACTTAAAGAAATTTTTAGACAATTGGATTATATCTCGATCTATTTGATGATTGCGGGAACTTATACTCCATTCACGTTGGTCACCTTAAACGGACCATGGGGCTGGAGTCTTTTTGGAATTATTTGGGGCCTTGCTGTGATCGGTATTATTCAAGAAATTTATATTGGAAAAAAAACCAGGCTCTATTCTTTGATTATTTATCCTGCGATGGGCTGGATGATTGTGATTGCCATACAGCCACTTTTAAAAAGTCTTTCAGCCGCAGGAATGTGGTGGTTAGCTGCCGGTGGACTATCTTACACTATTGGAATTATTTTTTTCTTGCTGGATGAAAAATTCAAACACTTCCACGGTATTTGGCATTTATTTGTTTTAGCGGGAAGCATTTGTCAATTTGTCTGTCTGGCCCTTTACGTCGTCTAAAGAAATTTAAACTACTCGAGCCAAAGACGCTGCATAACCCGAGCATCACATCGTCCCGTAAAAGTATGGTTGGCCACTCGCGCCTGCGGGGACACAGTTAAGAATCGACGTATTCCAGGAATGTTCACATCAACCATGTTCTTAATTGCTGTCTGATCCGGATTGTGTGAAAAACCCAATTCAAATAATAGCGACCAGATTCCATGCTTCCAGTAGGCATAATCTTCAAATGTTCCGTCGGCTGCATAAAGGACTTCGGTATTATTTCCGATTTGATAACGGCTTTCTTCTGTCGCGGCTTTAACTATTTCAATATACTTTGAATCATAAGGTGTCGATAATTCTCGAGTTGAAATACCCCACGGGTAAACTACGGCCGGCCAAAATGTATGAAGTGTTGCCGAGATTTGAATATCTTTTTCCACCAAAAAATCAGCCAAAGCTTTAGTTGATTTTAAGTTGAATGTCTTTCCCGTTCGACAAGGTCCGGGATAATCACGATTGGCATCATAAGAACCATTCACTCCAGACTCATAACGATTTCCAGAATTGTAGCCAGCAATATTCAGAACTGGAACAATAAACACTGTTTGCCCTGGGATCGGATTCTTTGCCAAATTCTCAGCAACTCCAAGAGCCACTGCTGTGGATCCATATTCATTTCCATGATGGGTTGCCACAATCAATGAATGAACCTGCCCGGATCCAACTTGCAAAGCATAAATAGGGACACCTTTGTCAGAAGTTCCAATATTTATAACCTGGCTTGTTCCAGGATTAGATTGCTGAATCTGTGTCAGAGTCGCTGTCACTTTGTCGTAATTATTAGCGCTTGGTACAACGGTTAAAAATAAAGAGAGTATTGAATTTATCATTCCTTAATCAGATAACTCAGTTTCATTATTGTCAATAGTCACACTCTCCAACATGTGGCTCAGGGTGGCATTGGCTCTTGTCCATTGGGCGCTCTGTTTTTGCTCCCCATTGTCCGCTGACATTACATCGAAAACGAAAACACTGTTCTTTTTCAATTTGCCAGTAACATTGATCTCTTTGACCAAATGGCTCTCGGCACAAAAAAGAATCTTCATAGGCTTTCTGTTTTTTTTGCCTTATTAACTCCGCTTTTTTCTTGGCTTCCAGCTTTTTCTTAACCTCATCATGCTTTATTTTTTCAGCCCTAGTGAAACTTTCAAAATCAAATTTTTCCAGAGGTCCTAATACACCGTGTGGCGCTTTTCTTGAATTCAACAAAAAATCATACTTGATATTTTCACCATCAAACTCACCGACAAACAAGACCCCATCGCCGGCTTTCAGTTTTTGAGTCTTCTCAAAATCCAAAAACTGAGCCGTCATTTCACCCGAGATCACTTGCAATTTAGTCGAAGGTTGCTTCTTGATGACCGCCAAAAACAGGTCAACTCCCGCGGGAATTTTCAAATCAAAAAAAGCACTTTTCACTCGCAGTTTAGAGCTTTCGAGACCGGCCTTATAGCGAATTGTTCCATCATGGATAAATAATTCTCCAACATCACCTGACTCTGGACTGACCTGAGGAACCTGAACCTTCGAGCGCGGCATGATTGTGACCACTTCGCCACCTGAAAATTTTAAAATCACCTCATCCTCATTAGCTGTCACCACGACAAAAGCATTTTTCAATTGTCCGTTCTTTTTCAATACAGCCACTTTTTGATTTTCAAGTTCAATAATTGGTGATTTTTTCCATTCAAGAATCTCTGGAAATGTTGTCGGAAGACCTAATACAGACAGAGAAAAAAAGAATCCCATCGATAAAATAATGAATCTCATCCCAACTCCAATTCTCGTAATTTGGCCCATTTCAATAAAACGGAGTAAGCCGCACCACAGGCAATAAAAAAGCCCACCCAACCATCTAAAAAGCCCAACTTAATAAAATAACACTCGATGAACTTAACCCATGGTTTTACAAAAAAATGAAACCATGAAAATCTTTTTCCCTGTTCAAAAAGTTTTTGGGCTAATAAACCAGAATAACGATTATTCGTTTGAATATGATGCTCAATGTTTTTAAATACATAATGATTTAAATGATTTGCGAGCTTTACATAGAACTTGGCTTTGACGCTTTCGTGCACCAAATCCAAACTCCAATGACTGAACCCGCGATGAAAAAGTCGAACTTGATAATCGGGATACCAGCCGCCATGACGAACCCAATGCTTTAAATAAAATGAAAGTCTTGGAATTTGATAGGCGACATTTTCGTTGAGATCTATCTTTACAATTTCGTTTGCCAATTTCGGCGAGACCTCTTCGTCGGCATCAAGAGATAAAATCCAATCATAAGTCGCCATGTTGGCAGCTTCATTCTTAGTTGGTCCAAATCCGAGCCAGGGTCCCGTGATCACTTTGGCGCCTAGTTTTTGCGCAATGGCAACTGTGCTGTCCTTTGAACCCGAATCATAAACTAAAATCTCACTCGCCCACTGAACAGACTTTATACATCTCTCGATATTGCTTTCTTCATTCAATGCAACGATAACAACGCTCAGATTCATTTTTTTCACAAAAATAGTGTCACAACCTTTCATCTTTCTTGTCAAACTAAAGTCTAGACCGCTACCATGAGGATCTATGAAAAAAAACAACATGATCAAAATAATTAAAGTCAGCTTTGTCTTTCTAACCGCTCTTATTTTAAGTCGCACATCAATGGCGTACTTAACTGTTGGCGAAACCGCAGAAGTCCTTCCAGAAGGATATTATAAATTGGGATTGCAACCTCAGGCCGTTATTTCTGATGGCAGCGGTTTCAATATGGGCGTCTACCTCGATACTTATCTGGAGGATGGCATTAATGGTCGAATCGAAATCGGTGGCGGTGAAACAGAATTCTGGACAGCAGGAACTGTGAAATGGGTTCCGATTCCAGATGTCGATAAGCAACCTGCTGTTGGTATTCGCGGAGGCTTCAGTTACGCTCGTGATAGCGGAGCTGATTTGTACCATTTACTGATTGCTCCTATCATCAGTAAAAAAGCCGATACGCGCTATGGAGAAATGATTCCCTTTATCGCACTTCCGATCTCGATCCCTGTTATTGACACCAAAGTCAATAACACAACAGGCACACAACTTGCCATCGGTGCCGAGTGGTTTTATGCCGATGTCAATTATGGTCTTGAATTGGATCTGAATTTGGGACGATCGTTCTCTGCAATTTCAGCATTCATCAGTTTTCCATTTGATAGCGCCACCGGATATAAGAAATAATATATGTTCAACTGGCTGTTCGGATCATCTTCAGGTGCTGGTGCAGATTTATATGTCGATCTTGGCACTGCAAATACATTAATTGCCGTTCGTGGAAAAGGGATCATTCTGAATGAACCCAGCCAGGTTATGGTCTCAGAAACCAATCCCAAAAAACGAAAAGTTTTAGGAATTGGTTTAGAAGGCGTTGAAGTCTTTAAAAGAAATCCTGGCCACATTCTGACAATTAAACCTGTCAAAGATGGAGTTATTGCCGATTTTGATGCCACCAAGATGATGATGAAATATTTCATCGCTAAAGTATTAAAGTCTGTCCCCATATCACGACCACGAATTGTGGTCTCGCTTCCCTATGGTGTAACCGAAGTCGAAAAAAAAGCAGTCATCGAAGCCTGTCGCTCCGCAGGTGCTAGCAAAACTTATTTGATTGATGAGCCCATGGCTGCAGCTATTGGTGCGGGACTACCGATCAAAGAAGCTTCCGGTCAAATGATTATTGATATCGGCGGTGGCACCACCGAGATTGCTGTTATTGCCCTTTCAGATATTGTTTATTGCGAGCCACTTAAAATGGGTGGACATAAATTTGATGAAGCTATCATTCGCTATTTAAAAGAGACTAAAAATATTGTTATCACAGATGAATTAGCTGAAAAAATAAAATTGGACCTGGGTACAGCATTACCAAAAAAGAATATTCGATCGGTGGAAATTGAAGCGCGTGATTTAGAATCTGGCTTCCCGCGCAAACAAGTCATCACGTCTGAAGAAATTGGTCTGGCCTTATCAGATTCTATCCAAGTGATTGTGCATGGAATCCTGAATGCAATCGAAAAAACACCTCCTGAATTGGTTTCAGATATTATTGATAATGGAATTGTTTTAGCCGGCGGCGGTGCTTTGATCACTGAAATTTGTGCTAAAATTGAAATGGAAGTTCGCATCCCCGTTCGCATTGCTGAGAATCCTCTGACAACAATTGCTCTGGGCGGTGAAATTGTACTGTCCGATCCGGATCTGTTGGATAAAATTCAGCTCGAAGTTTAAAGGAAGATGACCCATGAAAAGACAAATACTAATGACTTGTGCACTCCCCTATGCCAATGGCCCCATTCACTTGGGACACATGTTGGAACATATCGAAGCCGATGTGTTCTCGCGTTTTCAAAAAATGCGGGGCCATGAATGCATTTTTATTTGCGCCGATGACACTCATGGCACTCCGATTATGATCAAAGCCCGAGAACAAGGTATTACTCCCGAAGCGCTCATTGCTCAATCTTTCCAAGATCATACCGCAGATTTTAAAGATTTTTCGATTGGCTTTGATCACTATGGATCTACTAACTCGGAAGAAAATAAAAAGCTTTGCGAACTTTTTTATGAGCGTATGAAAGCTAAAAATCACATTCACAAAAAGCCTATCCAGCAACTGTATTGTGAACATGATAAAATGTTTCTTCCTGACCGCTTTGTCAAAGGAACGTGTCCGAAATGCAAATCACCAGATCAATATGGTGATTCCTGTGATGTGTGCAGCGCGACCTATACCCCTGAAGACCTGATCGATGCGGGTTGCTCGCTCTGTGGCACAAAGCCTATCAAAAAAGCTTCGGATCATATTTTCTTTCGCCTCAATCATTTCAAATCTTATCTTGCGGAATGGCTTCCAAAACACACCAGTCCTGAAGTTTCTAAAAAAATGATGGAATGGTTTAATGAAGATCTTAGAGATTGGGATATTTCTCGGGATGACCCCTATTTTGGATTTGGCATTCCTGGTGAACCCGGAAAATACTTTTATGTCTGGGTTGATGCCCCGATGGGATATGTTTCTGCAACAGATCAGTGGGCTAAAAAGAACAATCGAAAACTGGAAGAATTTTGGTCTGAAAATTCTTCCACTGAAATCTATCATTTCATCGGAAAAGATATCGTCTATTTTCACACGCTATTTTGGCCAGCTTTACTAAAAAGTGCTGATTTCAAAACACCCAACAAAGTATTGGTGCATGGCCATGTTATGGTCAATGGCGAGCGCATGAGTAAATCACGTGGAACTTTCATTTCGACACGCGTTTATTTGAATCACTTAGATCCACAATTTCTACGGTACTATTATGCAACTAAAATCAATGGCACTGTGAATGATCTGGATTTGAATTTTGCAGATTTTGCATCACGAGTGAATTCAGATCTGGTTGGAAAAATTGTGAATTTAGCATCTCGGGGTGCCCAGATGTTATCGAAAAAAATGGATGGCGTATTATCTGATCTTGATCCCGCAGGGCAACAGATCCTAGAAAATATTCGCGCCCAGAACGAAACCATTGCCAACCACTATGATCAGCGGGATTTCTCTAAGGCGACAACGCTTATTCGTGAACTAGCAGATGAAGTGAATCGGTATTTTGATGAAAAGGCTCCTTGGAAAACATTAGAACCCAATCCAGTTGAAACCAAGAAAGTTTTGACGACAACTTTGAATGCTTTTCGATTGCTGGCGATTTATCTGAAACCCATCCTTCCTAAAATGGCAGAACAAGTGGCACAGCTTTTAAATGAGCAACCTTATCAATGGTCTGATCTTTCTCGAACACTCAAAAATCATAAAATAAATGACTACGTTCATTTAGCCAATCGTGTTGAAATGGATAAAATCAATGCCATGGTCGAAGAGCAAAAACAAATCTATGCATCCCTTGCAAAACCCAAAGTCTCGCAATCAGTGAAACAAGCCCAAGTGGCCGAGCAAAAGCCACTGGAAATTGAATTCGAAGATTTTATGAAAGTGGATTTGCGAATAGCTCGCATCATTGAAGCCGAAGAAATCAAAGAGGCCGACAAATTATTACGAGTTAAAGTCGAGCTCGCCAGTGGCGAAACCAAACAAATCATTGCTGGAATCAAATCGGCCTATGCTGCGGAAAAACTTTTAGGACGTCATGTGCTGATTTGTGCCAACCTAAAACCTCGCAAGATGAAATTTGGTATGAGCGAGGGCATGATCCTGGCTGCAGGAGATGGCGGACAAGATCTGTTCGTCTTGTCGCCTGACCCTGGTGCCAAAGCTGGAAGCCGAGTGAAGTGATGGATGCCTCCGAGAAAAAAAAACTTGAAGAAATCTATCAACTTTTTAGTGGACTTGAAAAAGACTCTGCCGATGCTTTTTTTGATCAGCAACTCTTAGAGCAATTGATATTTTTCATATCTGATCTCAGCACTTCTACGGATCCGATTTTAAAAAAATTATCGACTTATAAAATGCATCTCAATCCACAAATGACTTTGAAGCATTTTTCAACAATTGCTGTCCCTTTTGAACGAGCTCTTAAAAAATCCATTCAAGATGATGATTTTTTGATTTCATCCACAGATCGCGATCACTTGGTCACGCCTCGAGTTCCCTTGCATTTCATTATAGATAACATGCGTTCCGCATTTAATGTGGGTTCGGTTTTCCGAACAGCTGACACGCTTGGTGCTCAAAAAATTTGGCTTTGTGGATACACTCCGACGCCCCACCAATTGCAGGTTGAAAAAGCAGCTCTTGGTGCCACACTTGTTCTGGAATGGGAAATGATCCCCTTTGCGGAAGCCATTAAAAAATTAAAATCACAGGGTTTCCGAATTATTGGACTTGAAACATCCTCTAAATCCATCGTTTTGTCGGCTCCATTTGCAGAACAAACTCCGACCGCCTTTTTAATTGGAAATGAACGCTTCGGTCTGGATGCCGATCAACTCGAGCTTTGTGATGAGGTTCGAAAAATTGAAATGTATGGAATTAAAAACTCTTTGAACGCAGCCGTTGCTGCAGCCATTGCCGGATATGAATGGCGAAGGCAGTGGAATGAATCCCTTGGAATTAGTTCTTAAACCTATTGGATTTATTAAATCATCTCAAATCGAGCCCTATCAAGCGGCCAGGCAACCTGATGAACTCAGCGAATCTGCAACTCTTATGTTACAAGGACCAAACTTTATTCAAGCCGTTCAAGACTTGTCCGGCTGTTCTCACGTTTGGTTGATTTTTGGATTCCACCATAATCAAAACTGGAAACCTCTTGTCCAAACTCCACGTTCAGATCGAAAGATCGGCGTTTTTGCCACCCGTGCTCCATACAGACCCAATCCATTGGGATTGACCTGTGTTCAACTACTTTCAGTTCATGGTACCGAATTGCAATTAGGGCCAAATGATTTATTGGATGGCACGCCCATCTACGATATCAAACCCTATTTGGCAGAATCTGATCGTCTAGAAAATACATCCGTTGCCTGGCTTGGAGAATCAATTCATCCCCGAATGAATATTAGTTTTTCTCCGTCAGTGACCGAAGAATTGGATTTTCTTGAAATCAATGGTCTTAAAGAGCTGCGCCCTTTTATTTTAAGGCAGCTTGAATTTGATCCTATAAATTCAAACAAAAAACGAGTCGCCTTAAATTCGCATTTTTGGACTCTTTCGTATCGCACGTGGCGCATTGATTTTTTGATCACTGAGGATACCGTCGGAGTTGTTGGCATTCGCTCTGGCTATAGCGAACAGGATTTACAATCAGCTGAAGATACCTATCAGGATAAAGAACTGCATCGAAAATTTAATAGGCAATGGGGATTATAAAACACCGAACGTTTTTTTTCGAAGTTGCAAAACACAAAGCAAACGAATCACTCCGGACATCACAAATAAAATTTCATAATTTTCACCGATGATATACTTTAATAAAAAAGCCCCCACCAAAGTCCCAACCACTTGTGTGGATATTCCCACCATATTGTAAATCGATATCATTTCCATTTTTTCATGACTCGGCAGATTTTTAAAAAAACAAAGCGATAGTCCGACCTCCCAGGCGCCCCAAGCTAGGCCTGAAAAAACATGAACAACAAAAAGCATCCAAACTTCGTTGCAAAATGGCCATAAAATCGGAAGTGGTGCCGCAAAAAGACCACCATAATAAAGCAACTTATACGGAGATATATTGGATTCAATGCGCGGAATGATGATCGTCATCGCAATTTTTCCAAAAAATAAGCCCGCCATAACCCACATAAATTGCTCATAGGTCAAATGACGTTCCACCAGTAAAAATGAAACAACATAAGATGCCGACAAAAATACAGATAAATTAAAAAAACTAAAACTGCTCAAAAATGGTTTGTACTTCAGAAGCAAGTGTCTGGCGTGCACAATATCAAGTCGAATGGGTGTTGAAACTTGCGGATGCTGCGAGAATAGTTTGTAGGAAAAAAATTTTAACAGCGCACTGATCAGAAACATCGCGAAAAAGAGATCCGCAATAGGCCAATGCAGAATATTCAAGTGCAATCCATAACCGCCCAGAATAAGACCCGTCACAATACCCATTTGAACAATACGAGTTCTTAATGAGAAATATCTCTGACTTTGCTCCATGGATATCAGATCAAACACCCAACGATTCCAGGCAGGGAGCGATGCAAAATGACCCAACCAATAAACAGAATACACCAGAAGCAAAACAATAAATATTCCCGGAATTGCAAAATGACTGCTGAACGCCAAGAAAACCAAAGCCAACAACTGGATCACTGCTAAAGCAGGCACCCAAACTGAAACGGTGACACTCTTAAATTTTTTAAGAAGCACCCACTTCATCAATAAGGCAATGATCAACGGTGCTGAAACCAACACACCGGCCTCGATACTGGATGCGCCCTTAGATAAAGAGAATGCCGGAAAATAGGTTTCTGCAAGCCCTACAACAAAACTTGTGAAGAAGGCTTCCAGTAGACTTAATCGGAAAAATGCTTTTTTATCCAAGGGATGAGATGATTATTATGACAATAGAGATCTCAACATCCACGCCGTTTTCTCATGAAGCTGTAATCGTTGAGTCAGCAAATCCATGGTGGCTTGATCTTCACCGTCTTCGGCAATGGGAAACAAACGACGTACAGTTTGTGCCACGGTCTCATGACCTTTCAGAAGTTCTAAAATCATATGATCTGCTTTTGGAATCTTGTCTGATTCTTCGATGGATGTCAGTTTTGCAAATTGTTTATAAGTCCCTGGAGCGTACTCTCCTAATGCTCGAATGCGCTCTGCAATCAGATCTAAAGAATTCCAAAGTTCTGTGTACTGAACCATAAACAAGTTATGAAGAGTCGAAAACATTGGACCTTCAACATTCCAATGAAAATTATGGGTTTTAATATAAAGCATGTAACTATCCGCAAGAACCATCGATAAGCCGGATGCAATATTTTTTCGTTGCTTATCCGGAATTCCAAGTTCAATGGCACTGTGTTTTTTGACTTCTTTAATGCGCGCTACTTTTTTCATAATCACCTCGGATAGTTACTATACTAAAACGAAAAATTCAGAAATCCAGTATCTCTTGAAAAAATAGATTATGTTATAGTTAATGCTTATGGTTTAAAGAAATAAAAAAACCCGGTTTTTAGGCCGGGTTTAATTAATAAAACTATGCGTTAAGATTTCTTATCGAAGTGCAATCAACTGAGCAATCAACAAAGAAACAACCGACATCACTTTAATCAAAATGGCGATGCCTGGACCTGAAGTGTCTTTGAATGGGTCACCAACAGTGTCACCAACAACGGCAGCTTTATGAGCGTCTGAACCTTTTTTGTGTCCAACCAATCCGCCTTTTTCAATATACTTTTTGGCATTATCCCAAGCGCCACCAGCATTTGCCATGAATAAACTCATCGAAGCACCTACTGCTAAACCACCTGCTAATAATCCCGCAAGTGCTTGAGGTCCCATCATAAATCCAACAGCAACCGGTGCAACCACAGCAATACATCCTGGTAAAATCATTTCCCACAATGCTGCTGTCGTTGCGATATCAACGATCTTTGCTGGCTGCGGTTCTGCTTTACCTTGCAATAATCCTGGGATCTCTTTGAATTGACGAGCAATTTCTTCTACAATTTTTCCTGCTGCACGACCAACGGCTGTCATCGTCGTTGCTCCTACTAGGAAAGGCAAAATGGATCCTAATAAAATACCAATCAAAACACCTGAAGATGTTAAATCCAACTGCATTGCTGCCATATTTGCAGCTTTGCGAACATGATTCACTTCCATATTGAATGCACTGAATAACGCCAGAACTGTCAAGATGGCAGAACCAATCGCAAAACCTTTTCCGATGGCTGCAGTTGTATTTCCAACAGCATCTAATTCATCTGTGATTTCACGAACATTTGCAGGTAACCCAGACATTTCAGAAATTCCACCCGCGTTATCGGCAATCGGTCCGTACGCATCAACTGTCATCACGATAGCCGTTCCAGCCAACATACCAACAGCCGCCATCGCAATACCATAAAGACCTAACATTTGATCCGCAACGTAAGCTGCGACCACAACAATCAATGTGGGAATAGCTACTGATTCCATACCAACTGCTAAACCTCGAATCACAACTGTTCCCGCTCCGGTCTTTGCTGATTCAGCAATTAAACGAATTGGTTTCATTGCTGTGTAGTATTCAGTAATCAAACCAATCAATGCTCCACCAAATGCGCCGGCAGCTAATGCCCAAGTTACATTTTGAGTCACACCAAAGCCTGGTAAAATAAAATAACAAACAGCCGTTAACAAAACGGGAGGCAACATCAATGAACTGCGAAGCACTGTCGCTGGACGTTGATTTTTTAAAAGTCGCGCAACAAAAATCACTGCAATTGAAATAATAAGGCCCAATGCTGAAAGCAACAATGGCAAAGCAACAGCCATAAAACGACTTTCAACAGGCTCAGCAGAAGATAAAATTGAAGGCAATTGTTCAGCATCAATCGTTAATGCTATCGCCATTGCTGAAACAATTGCTGCAACCATGGATTCATAAATATCTGCGCCCATACCCGCAACGTCGCCCACATTGTCACCCACGTTATCCGCAATAACACCTGGGTTACGTGGATCATCTTCGGGAATATTTTCAATTACTTTACCGGCGATATCCGCACCAACGTCAGCGGCTTTTGTGTAAATACCACCACCGATTCGTGCGAAGAGTGCAATCGAAGAAGCACCCACTGCAAATGAATGCAGAATTGTGCCCAGATCCGAAGAGTTTTGATAAACTGTGTATAAAACGCCAAGCCCCAATAAGCCCAGACCAGCAACACAAAGACCCATGACGGCTCCGCCATCAAGAGCAACTAATAAGGCATTTCCTTTAGTCGAGGTTGCAGCCGCTTGAGTTGTTCGAACATTGGCAAATGTAGCAGCCTTCATTCCGATGAATCCTGCTAACAAAGAAAGAAAAGCACCCAGAATAAACCAAAGTGCGGCTTGGGATCCAAGCGCAAAAAATAAAAGAATTCCAACAATTGCACAATAAACTGCAAGCACTTTGTATTCGCGAAATAAAAATGCCATCGCACCTTCACGAATATAACCGGCAATACGGTTCATAGTTTCATTTCCTGCTGGCTGAGCCTTAACTCGGAAATACAGACCGATCGCGATAACCAGACCAACTAAGCCAGCTATCGATGGCGCATACAAATACGTCAAATTCATACAGTGATTCTCCTTGTGGTTTTGAACACCAAAAATCTAGAGTTATCACTGAGTTAAGTCAATTTGTAGAAATTGTTTGCCAAAAGATAATGCATGCGCAGATTAAATACCGGGATAGACTTGATCAATCTTTTTCAACCACTCCTCACTGACTGATTGAACCGTTAAAGCCGCTGCTTTATCACGCTCTTCTTGCGCTAAAAGAGTCGATAAATAACGTTCGGTGTTGCTTGGAACAATCACGACAATAATTTTTCCTTTGTTTTCAGGTAAGGCCGCCAAACGCAGCCCCACACCAATCGCAGCTCCCGATGAAATCCCTACAGGAATGCCCTCTTTTTTAATCACTTCACGGGCTATTTTTAAGGAATCTTCAAAGCTAATCTGTTCCACTTGATCCATAACTGTTCGGTCTAAAACAGTTGGAATAAATCCAGCACCTAGACCTTGAATTTTATGTGGCCCAGGTTTTCCTCCACTCAATACGGGTGATTCGCTGGGCTCAACGGCAACCATTTTCACGCTGGGCTTTCTCTGTTTTAAAATTTGCCCGACACCAGTTATTGTCCCAGCTGTACCAACCCCACTGACCACGATGTCCACAGTTCCATCTGTATCACGCCAAATTTCCTCAGCCGTGGTTCTTCTGTGAATTTCGGGATTATTCGGATTCATAAACTGAGACGGATAAAATGCATTTTTATTTATGGACACCAATTCCATAGCTTTCGCCACAGCCCCACGCATTCCATTTGCACCAGGAGTCAAAATCAATTCTGCCCCGAGTAAAAGTAGGAGTGTTTTACGTTCAGAAGACACAGTCTCTGGCATCACGAGGGTTATTTTATATCCTTTTGCAGCAGCTACAAATGCCAGGGCTATTCCCGTATTTCCAGATGTCGGTTCGATGATTTCCATACCGGACTTCAAAGCACCCGCCGCTTCACCGGCTTCAATCATATTCAGGCCAATGCGATCTTTGACCGAGCTCAATGGATTAAAAAATTCAAGTTTCAAATAAATTTCTGCGGCCAAGCCCTTCGAAAGTTTTTGCATTTTTACCAGCGGAGTGTTGCCAACTGTCTTTGTGATATCTGAGTATATTTTCATCTGAAACCTCGCATTTCTTCTTTTCCAGCATGACATAAAGGTGCAATTTCAGTAAATACTAAGTATGAAAATAACTGTGATTGGTACAGGTTATGTGGGGCTAGTTACAGGGCTTGGTTTTGCCGAGCTGGGTCACCATGTCTTGTGTTATGATCATGACAATCTCAAGATTGAATCCTTAAAGAACGGTATTGTGCCCTTTTATGAAGCACAGACTGAAAAAGTTCTTTTAAAGCATCTCAACAAAAGAATTCATTTCACATCAAACCTCGCGACAGCGATCACTCATGCAAATATTTTATTTTTTTGCATTGGCTTAACAGAAGAAAAAACACTGCGCGCCCAAACGGCTGGATTAATGACCCTGATCAAGTCCATCTCTGAGGCATCAAAGAACAAACTCATCGTTTTAAAATCCACCGCTCCTATTGGCACTCATCAGTTGATCCAGAAAAAATTTCCAAACTTGCGATTGGTTACAAATCCAGAATTTCTCAGCGAAGGTCAAGCTATCAAAGATTTTATGAAGCCCCATCGTGTTATCATTGGGACATCACAAAAAAAAGATGCCTCTATTCTGACTCGAATCTATTCACCATTAGTTAAATCGACTTCACAAATTATCATCATGGACGCCGTCAGTGCCGAACTGACGAAGCATTCCGCAAATGCGATGCTGGCGACTCGAGTTTCTTTTATCAATGAAATTTCTAGACTGTGTGAATTAACTGGCGGCAATATTGATTTGATCAAAAGGGGTATTGGCACAGATCCCCGAATCGGTTTACAGTTTTTAAATGCTGGAATTGGCTATGGGGGCAGCTGTTTACCAAAAGATATTTTAGCACTTGATCATGCAGCCAAAGCATCCGGCGAAACGCTTCATCTGATTCGTGCCGTAAAAAAAACAAATCAGATTCAATTGAAGAACTCATTCCAAAAAATTAAGACCATCGTTCAAAAAAATAAGATCAAATCCGTAACTGTATGGGGTCTGTCATTCAAACCCAAAACAGATGATCTTCGCGAATCCCCGGCTTTGGCATTACTTCAAAAAATAATGAGTTTAGATTTGAATATCAAGGTCTGCGATTCTGTGGCCAAAAAGCCCTTTGAAAAATTAAAATGGTCACGTGGGATTGAATTCCACCACGACATCTATACCAGCCTTAAAGGCTCTGAACTTTTATTGATACTGACGGAGTGGCCCCAATTCACTTCAGCAAATCTTAAAAAAATAAAATCCACGATGAAAAAGCCGATCCTCTTTGATGGGCGCAATATTTTTGATCCCTTGAAAATGAAAAAAATGGGATTCGAATACCATTCGGTTGGTCGCCCATTATGAAGTCGGCCCTTGTCACTGGTGCCGCTGGATTTTTGGGCTATCATATTTGCGCTCAGTTATTAAAAGAACACTATTATGTCATCGGTCTAGATAATTTTATAACTGGGTCACCCCAAAATATTTCTGATTTAAAAAATGCCTATCCCGAAAAGTTTTATTTCGCCAATCACGATGTCAGCACACCCTGGGAAGTATGGCAGAATTGGCAGAATTCTATCCCAACGGAATGCTTCACCTCGTTGGTCTCTGTTTTTCATTTTGCTTCGGTGGCTTCGCCCCATTTATTTGATAAATGCAGTTTAGAAATTTTAGCGGCCAATTCACAGGGTTTAAAAAATGCCATTGCCTTTGCTGACCAGCATAAGGCTCAGGTTATTTTTGCATCTACAAGCGAGATCTACGGAAGTTCCACCCAACCCCTGAACGAGAACAATTGGGGCTATGTGAATTCATTTGGACCGCGAAGCTGTTACGATGAGGCCAAACGTTTTGGCGAAGCTTTGATCTACTCTTCAAATCTTGTCAACAACACCCAGCACGGCGTGGTTCGCATTTTTAATACATACGGCCCCCGCATGAATCCAACGGACGAACGCGTCGTGCAGCAGTTCATCAAGAATGCGCTGGAAAACAAAGATTTCTTAATCTACGGAGACGGCACTCAAACACGCAGCTTTTGCTATGTGGATGATTTGATTTCCGGGATAATAATGTACGCACAAAGTAAAATTTCAGATCCGCTAAATCTGGGAAATGATCACGAGATAACCATTGTGGCTCTGGCTGAATTAATTCAACAGTTGATTCCGTGCTCGTCAAAAATTCAGTTTTCAAATAAAAGAAGAGATGACCCGATCAAACGACAGCCTGAGCTGAAAAAAGCTTACCAGATGCTAATGCCCTGGAAGCCAACGGTTCCCCTTCAAGAGGGAGTTCTTCGGACCATTCAACACATCAAAGGAGTTTCATCTTATGCAACTTAAACTTAATATTTTAGCACCAAAAACTGCACCTACTCGATTGCTTCCTATTTTAGCGGATCTTGAACATGAAAAAAAACCTGGCTTCATTCGGATTTTACAGGATGATGAAAATTGGACACTTTCAGAAAAATGGGGCCAGCAGCTTAAGGCCAAGTTTAAGCAACTGGTTGTTATTGGTATCGGCGGAAGCTCTATGGGTGGTCGCGCTTTAGCGAACTATCGCTACTCTGAGACAGTCCATTTTTTAGATAATATTGACCCCAGCGAAATTCAGAATATCTGGGATCGTGTCAAACACGACCTACCTCAGACGGGATGGATTATCATTTCAAAAAGTGGTGAATCCCTCGAGATCACGGCATTAATTGAAATGATTTCAGAACTATCAACCCAGGCCCATTTTGATTTTTTTAAAAATGCCTTTATTATTACTGAAAACAAAAAAAGCATCCTGACCGATCTTGCCACTCAAAAGAATATTCCCCTTATTCCGATGCCAACAGATGTGGGTGGACGCTTTTCAGTGCTGACTCCGGTTGGAATGGTACTAGCTAGTTTTATGGGTTTTGATCTGAAACAAATCCGAGCTGGCGGCCAGGATGTATTCAACCAAAAAGATAAGCTCTTGGCCTTGGCTTCAGATCTCATTCAATACACGGACAAGCAAACGGATTTATTTATATTTTGGTCCTACTCATCCCAACTGCGTTGGTTCAATCAATGGCTGAATCAGCTGTGGGCCGAATCCTTGGGTAAAAAGCAAACCCATTCCGGAAAAAAAGCTCCACGAATACCCTGGATTTTCTCGGCAACTGGCTGTTCAGATCAGCATTCCGTGTATCAGCACATTCTAGAAGGTGAACAAAAGAAATATATTTTAATGACTCAGTCTTTGGAATCTTATTCTTCATTAAGCTTTACCAAACCAGGCTTAGCTTTTTTTAAGGACAAAGGTTTCCCCATTTCAGAAATTCTGGGTGCCGAGCGCATGGCTACCGCGCAAGCCCTGAAACAATATCAAATCCCGGTATCCGAAATGCTTTTTGAAAAATATGACGATCAAGCCATTGGGTTTCTATTTGTTTGGTTCGAGGTTTTAACAGCAGCCTTGGGACACTATTACGAGATCAACCCCTATGACCAACCGGCTGTTGCGCTGGGTAAAAAACTGGCGTTGGAAAAATTAGAGCTTCTCTAAAAAGAGTTCTACAGATACTACATCCACAACGAGTCATCTAAATAGTTGGTTAAATCCTTATTTCACAGCAGACTTCTTTTAAGAAAAATAACTTTATTTTTCCGCACTTAATCAATGACATCTGCACAGTTTGAAAAACTCTCAAATTTATCAATCAAATTATTTGCAAATTGTGTGATTTCTGCGACAGCAGTTCCTGAACAATAATCATAGTACTCCTGCAAGCATTTTGGATCACGCTTATATGAGCTCATGGAAAGTTGAATCGCTGGATGAACTTGATTTTCCGAAATCATGATTGAATAATATAGTGTTTCCGAGTTAGCTGGGACTGCGAAAGAACATTTCTCAGGCTCAAATCCATTAGAAACATAACGACAGATGTGGATTGAAAATAATGCATTTTTAAAAATAGAAAAAGTTTCTTCTCCAGCAATGTTACAAACTCTGTTAGCCTTTCTCTGCCTGCCTTCTGTATCAATGAAATATTCAAATCTAGTAAATTTTCCTTCAGAAACAGCTAGGCTATAATGATAGGATTTATACAAAGGGGCGACTGTTGTTCCAATATTCATCTCTTTAGATGCATAAAAAACTAAATCTGAATTTGGAACAAACTCTTCAGCAAGATTAAAGCTGACAGATTTTTTTGGAGAGCAATTTTGAAAAGTAAAAACAATTACTAAAGCAGTAAACACTCCCCAAATAAGCATCTTCTTCATGACAGTCTCCATAAATCATGTAAATCTATTTAATTATATACTACCATATTAAACATTAATTTTAATGACTTTTAATACAGGATTACCCACATACCACGTGAGCTAGACCTTTGTATTTAGCTTAGCTTCCCAGTCTATGGCGGATTGGCAAATTTTAGAAATCTCCGAAAATTGCGGAGACCACTTTAAAGTGGATATTATTTTTTCATTACTAGAGATAAGATAAGCTGGATCGCCTGGTCGCCTCTCTTTAATTTGCACATCAAAAGCAGATAACGAATTAACCATAACCTGTGAAATGACCTGCTGAACAGATGTCCCAATACCACTTCCGCAATTCAAAATGGTCGCAGAATTATTGTTTAACAAGTACTCAATCCCCTGTATATTCGCTTGGATCACATCATCAATATGAATATAATCACGTACACAGGTGCCATCAACCGTCGGATAATCTTTCCCATAAATTGAAACTTCACGTGTTTTACCAAAAGCTGCCTGTGACACCACATGAACTAAATGGTATGGAAAAGCGGTTCGCTGCCCGCACACCAAATTTTCCATGGCTCCTGCAACATTGAAATAGCGAAAGCAAATTGAACTTAGACCATATTCTACGAATGCTGTTGCGAAAAGCTCTTCACATAGTCTCTTACTCGCACCATAAGGACTTATCGGCTGAACAATCTCATTTTCAAAACAGAATTGACCATTCCTTAAATCACCATAAATTGTCGAAGATGACGAAAAAATAATTTTAGCAATATCATTATCTAAACAGCACTGAATAACATTCTTTGTACCCTGAACATTAATCTGGTGATAAGTAGCTTCTTGGTTAAATGATTCGGCAACATTAAGTTTAGCGGCAAGATGAATCACAAAGTTAATTTGGTATTTATTCAATGTCTGACTAAGCGACTCAGGTTCACAGATGGTACCATGAACAAACTGTGCATTTTCATGGACAGCATCCTTAAAGCCTGTTGATAAATCATCAAACACTGTAACTGAATACCCCTGGTTGCAAAGAAAATGAGTTAAGCAGGAGCCAATATAACCTGCCCCACCAGTAATCAAAATTCTAACTGCATCCACCATCCTTTGAACTATTACATAAGCGGACAACTTGAACAAATATTAATGAAGTGGCAAATCATGCCTAATCAATTAGACATTGCAAATAAGTCTATTTTGAACAAATATTAGCTAGTGGAACCACTTTCTAAATTTAAAATAAATCGGCTTCAAATTTGGCTTTCATTTGTTTTTTTATTTGGTTTGTCATTACTAACTTCTAAAAGCGCCTTAACATTTACAAGCACTATACTCATTCTGTGGGCATTTTTTGACCCCACCCAACGCGCTGTATGGACAAAAGATAAAAAAATACTTTTTTTAGTTTCATTATTTCCAATAGCAATAATTTTAAATTTATTCTCTGTGATGGGCTATTCAAGCTCACTGAAGGTGATCACATCTTGGTCTTGGCCATTATTTGCGGCACCTACTTTAATAATATTTAACGATTTAAGAGCGCGTAAAATATTGGCGTTTGCTTTAGCTGCTGGATTACTTCTTTCTAATGTTTATTCACTTTATCTTTTGTACGAAAATCTGATCCATAATTCAGCCAATTCATTTATGACAGAAAATTTTCGAATTGGTAGTTTTTGGAACATTGGGCGTTGGGGAGTCTTTTCTGGTTTTTCTGTACTCACGTTATTTTTAATTCTTCATGAAAATGTAAAACCCAAGCTTAAGAATTATTTAACAGTCTTACTCGGTATGACCTCGTTTTCATTTTTACTATCCAACACGCGCGGCCCCCTTGCTGCCTTGATAATTATTTTATCCCTTCTGTCTTTTACAGATAAAAGAATCCTTAAGAATGCACTAATCATGTTTTCTATTTTATTTACTTTTTTTATCGCCAATGATTCCTTTAGTGAACGCATTCGAAGTATTTTCTCAGTCAATCTGAATACAGAAAAACTAACTTCCACCAATCAATCGAATGCGAGTCGACTAGATATGTGGAAAGTGGCTTTTGACTTTTACAAAGAACAGCCTCTATTTGGAACAGGATTTGAAAATACAAAAGTTCCATTAGAAAATTTTCTAGAAAAAATGGGTCCTGAATATACAGAAAAATACACGAAGGCAGAATTTAGCTATAATGATCAACATTCCAGCTATTTAAATATCTTAATTCAAATGGGGATCTTTTTCTTTATTTATTGTTGGGGAGGAATTTTAATAATTTTCCTAACTCAACTAAAGAAGTATTTTTCAACAAAAGACACCTACAGCCGCCTTTTCTTAGCTGGAATTATATATAACTTAATTGTATCAATTTTCTATTCCTCATTCAGCAGTTACGAATCAATTCTTTTAATTATACCACTTGCCTTAGTTGGGAAAAAAAATGCTACATCATCAGTCACATCAAATTTATAAATCTCCATTTAGGCAAAATACTTCGAATTAATAAAAGACTTTAGCTTAACTACAGATTTAGCATCCGATTGCTGCGCTAACGAAATGATTTCATTAATCCATTCATCAGGATTCAACGCCTGGGCGTCAGTAGCTAAAACATCACCTTTTGGCATAACTAAAATATCGGGATGAGATGTATTTAGTTCATTTCCAGAAATATAAAGTTCTTCAAACATTTTTTCACCAGGACGAAGCCCAGTAAATTTTATATCGACCGTTTGAGGATCCCGGCCCATTAACTTAATTAAGCTTTCTGCGATATCAATAATTCTTACTGGTTCACCCATCTTTAAAACATTGATATCACCAGGTGAAGAAATTGAAGCCGCTTTAAGAACCAAGGAAACGGCCTCTTCAATCAACATAAAATACCTAGTTATATCTTTATGGGTGATCGTTAAGGATTGATTGGATTCAATTTGCTTTTTTAAAAGTGGAATTAGACTTCCGCTACTTCCAAGTACATTTCCAAATCGCACAGAGCAATAAGCCCGTTTGGTTTTAAAACCCATTTGAGACGTTAGAATTTCACAAACTCGCTTGGTAGCACCCATTATACCAGCCGGATTTACAGCCTTATCCGAAGAAACTAAAACAAAATTCGTTACTTCAAATTCCTCACACAGTTGCAATAAATTCTTAGTGCCTTCAATATTATTTATAATTGAAGAATACGGATTTGATTCAACCAAATGCACATGCTTATAAGCAGCTGCATGAATTACAATTTCTGGCCGGTATTTATCAAAGACATCTTTTAAACAATTTTTATCACGAACATCAACCAATGCCGGGACAATAATTTCGTGATAGCTACTAAATTCTCTTAATTCTTGATCAATAGAATAAAGATTAAATTCCGAATGATCCAAAATAATCAATCTCGACGGCGAAAATTGCAAAGTCTGCCTCACAATTTCACTACCTATAGACCCACCACATCCTGTAACCAGAACCCGCCGTCCCTTAATCATTTGTATGGTAGACTTGATATCGATTTCATGTGGAGCCCGGGTTAGTAAATCTTTTAATTCAATTTCACGAAGCTCAGGTTGCTGTTGGCCACCTTTATCAGAGGTTCCAAATAGAAGTGGTTTAATTCCAAAAGGTGAAGTTATCGACAACACCCGAGTCAAAAAAGCAGAGCTTGGATGTGGAATTCCGATAACAACCCGTTTTATATTATAATTAACAATAATATTTTCTAAGTTTTCTACACTACTAAAAACCCGATAACCGGAAATATTTTTACCAATTTTATGCTTATCATCGTCCACAAAACCAATAACATTTAATTTTAATTCCTTATCGGCCAACAAGCGTTTCAAAATACCCTGACCAGTGGCACCGGCACCAATGATCAAAGTTCGTTCACCGAATTTTTTCAAAATCTTAGCATCTTTGTGCTCATGAAATAATCGCCGCGACAAACGAACACCCGTCAGCAAAGACAGTAATAAAAAACTATCAATAAAGAATAATGACCGAGGCACGACACCAAGTTGGAACAGATACGTAGCTGAAACGATGACCAAAGAGGACGTCGCGATTGCTTTACCCAATCGAAATGCATCTACAGCACTAACATAACGCCAAATAATGTTATAGGTTTCAAAATATATAAAGGCTAATGCCCTGGCACAGATGATAATGGGTAATATCCGATGCACATCATTTATAAAATAATTTATTTCAAAAAGATTAACCCGTAAGAAAAGACTTAAATAGACTGATACAATACTTAGAATAATGTCAGTCAACAAATGCTGGAAATTAATTTTTTTAAAGCTCATTAGTGTTGCACACCTTCCGATTTTAGCACCTTAAAAACAGTCAAAAATAATATTTTAATATCAAAAACTACCGATTGTTTTTGCAAGTATTCCAGATCGAATTTAACTTTTACCGGAATTGGCAAGTCATCACGACCATTGATTTGCGCCCAGCCCGTTACTCCCGGCCTCAAAGTATGAACATTAAATTCAGTACGTAATGAACGCAGGTCATCTTGATTAAATAATGCTGGTCTTGGACCAACTAAGCTCATATCGCCACAAATAACTGACCATAGCTGCGGAAGTTCATCTAAACTTGTTGCTCGAATAAATTTTCCTACCGGGGTTATATAGCTTTTAGTTTCTTTAAGTAAATGGGTGGCGACCTGGGGCGTTTCTACATACATAGAACGAAACTTTGGCATCAAAAAGATTTTATTATTCTTTCCAATACGCTTTGACCAATACACCGCAGGTCCTGGCGAAGTGATGCGAATAATGATAGAAATAATTAGCATTGGAACGAGTAAAATTATAAAAAGTATTAAACTCAAAACAATATCTAATACTCTTTTAATCATAGGTTTTTATACCAGGTTGTTCTGTTGATATAATGAACATAACTTAAAATAATTTTAACAATTTTTTCAGACACATTATCGACGTTGAAATCATGAATCAATTCTGGCCGTTTCATTTTTGTAGCAACATCAACAGCTTGTAAGACATCAGCTGATGTCAAACCCGACATGATAACCACGCCTTGATCCATACCTTCTGGTCGCTCGTGAGCTTGGCGAATCATAACAGCAGGAATAGCCAGTAAAGAACCTTCTTCAGTGATTGTTCCACTGTCGGATATAACACAAAAGGCCGCTTTTTGCAGACGGATGAAATCACTAAAGCCAAAAGGCTTCATAAATTCAATCAGAGGATTAAAATCTTGATTTCCTAATTGTTCCAATTTTTTACGAGTCCTAGGATGAGTTGATATCAAAATGCGATATTTATATTTATCTGCCAAGGTATTTAAAGTGTGCAAAAGATCTTTAAAATTCTTTTCAGAATCGATATTTTCTTCTCGGTGAGCCGAAACTATAAAGAATTGACCTTCTTTTAATTTTAGTTCTTCCAACACTTTAGAATTATTTATTTTAGGGGCATAATACTCTAAAACTTCTTTCATACATGACCCTGATTTAATAACTTGCTCAGAAGGGATACCCTCTGCAATCAAATAGCGGCGTGCGTGTTCAGTAAGTGGTAAATTAATATCACTTAAATGATCTACAATTTTACGATTGATCTCTTCTGGAACACGCTGATCAAAACAACGATTTCCGGCTTCCATATGAAAAATAGGGATTTTTCTTTTTTTAGCAGGAATGACTGATAAACATGAATTTGTGTCACCATACAGCAAAAGCGCATCTGGTTGAACCTTTTCAAAAAGCTGATCTGCTTTAACTAAAACATTAGCAATGGTCTCAATCGCTGTATTACCCGCAGATTCTAAATAATAGTCTGGTTTTCTAATTTCTAAATCTTTGAAAAAAACTTCATTCAATTCGTAATCATAATTCTGACCCGTATGAACCAATGTATGCTCCGTGTACTTATCTAAAGCAGACATCACGCGGCTTAATTTTATAATTTCAGGTCTAGTCCCTACAATTGTCATAACTTTCATGAAAAAATCCTATCGTAATAATTCTTCAGCAGAAGAATTGGCAGTGGATTGAATATCTAATAAATTATTCTTCTTTAATAACTGAAGAGTCCCTTGATAGTCTAAAACTTCATCTGCCGAAGAATACTCTTTCTGCAGAAGTGGCTTAGGTACGAATTCACGATGAGTCGCAAGCTCCGGCAACATAGATTGAATAACATAATATCCAGCCCGAGCGACCACATGCGGTGCTTCTTCATCTGAAACCATAATTTCGTACATCTTCTCACCGGGACGGATTCCCGTATTCTTGATTTCAATTTTCTTATCTCCGATTAAAGCTTTAGCAACATCTGTCATAAAGCTTGCTGGGGCACGCGGGATAAATATTTCTCCAGCCTTACCATGCTGAAGTGCCGTAAAAACTGTATCGACAGCTTGATTCAACGTAAGTAAAAATCGGGTCATTAATGGATCTGTAATTGTTACCGGACCACCACTTTTAATTTGTTCATGAAATAATGGAATAACAGATCCACGAGATGCCAAAACATTCCCATAACGAACACATAAAAAGCGAGTCTTAGGCGTTAATACATTTGCGGAAATAAAAATCCGCTCCTGAAGAGCCTTCGTCATACCCATTGCATTCACAGGTTTACAAGCTTTATCCGTACTGATTCCAATAACTGTGTGCACACTGGAGCCATGCTCTTGCACTGCGCGCACTATATTTGCGGCACCCATACAGTTTGTCATCACAGCTTGTGCTGGAAAATATTCACATACTGGAACTTGTTTTAAAGCAGCGGCATTAACAATAATATCCACACCGCGAATGGCAGAAACCACATCTGCGTAATCACGTACGTCACCAATGCGAAATTCTAATGTGTTTAAAAAATTACGATAAATTATCTCGTCGGTTGAATGACCTGCATGCAAATAAGAAACACGCATCTCGTGTTGCTTGCCTTCATCACGAGACATAACAATCAATTTTTTAGGAATCCCCAATTCACCGCTTAATACGCGACGAACAAAAGTTTTCCCCATGGAACCCGTTCCACCAGTCACTAAAATGACTTTGTCTTGAAAATACATTTATCCTCCGTAAAGGTCGGTATTTTTTTGTCGATCTGAAAGTAATTGGTTTATCATGGCATCCCAGGAAAGACAATAAAACCCAGTTTCAGCAGCTATTTTTTGACTTCGTAAAACTTTACGAGTGTGGTAACCATCATCCGGCAAAACGGTCATTTCTAACTTAAAAATCAAATTGATTTTCTTTAAAAGTTCTAACTTAGAGATTGGTTCAGAACTGACATGATAAAGCCCTGTTATTTTTTTTGTAGAAGCTATTGTTTTTGCCACTAATTCAGCCATGACGTTAGTAGTCACGCCCGAGTAGATAGCATTTGCATAACCTTTGATGGTTTTTCCTTTTTGCGCCAAGGCCCATTCAAAAAGTTCGGACTTTCCAAACACTTCAGATCCCAATTGGCTTCCGCGGAATGTGATGACATTTTCACCAAAAACTTCACCCAAAGCCTTTGTACGTCCATAAATATCGTCAGCGTCAGGCTTTGATTCTTCAGTATAAAATTCTTTAGAGCCATTAAAAACACAATCTGTGCTAAAATGAACCATGTAGGAATCATTTTGAATGGCCCAATTTTTTAAAAAGTGTGGAAACTCAGAATTCACATTGGTGCAATATTCTAAATTTTTTATTTCAGGTTTTCTTAAAGTTATACCCACACAGTTAAGAATAACATCAGGTTTTAAGCCTTCTAAAACATCAGTTACTTTTTGTCGGTCAGTAACATCAACGTGGGGAAACATGGTATGGGTTTTAAAAAAAGAGCAGGCCTGGTAATTCTTAAGGTCATGATGAAGAGTTCCGTAAACATCATGCCCACACTCTTGCAGATGCAAATACATTTTATGACCAATCATACCGCTTGCACCAAAAATTAAAATTTTCATTTCACTCCTAGGGTCCAATAAAGAACTTTAAGTTAATGTTTTAAAAAGATGAATGATTTTATCGACAACCAATTCTTGGTCATAATTTTTTTCAAAATAAGCTTTACCCGCATTTCCCATTTTAACTTTATCTTCGGGACTCATTCGATATAGTTTTAAAATGGCATTGGCTAAGGCCACAGGATCTTCGGCGGGACAAGATAGGCCGACACCGGCCTCTGCAACAATTCGCGCACCCTCTCCATTAACAGATGCTAGTATAGGGCGCCCGCCAGACATATAACTTTGGATTTTAGAAGGAACTGTTAATGAAAAAATGGGCTCATTTTTTAATATTACTAATAAAACGTCTGCCTCCGAAAACAGAAAAGGCATATCTGCATTAGGCTTTTGCCCATATGTATGAATCCTATTTAAAGACCTTTTTTTAGCCTCATTTTCAAGGAACAACCGCTCACTGCCCTCGCCTACTATTATCCAGTGAATATCAGTGATTTCAGGAAAATTTCTTTGCAAATACGATGCGGCTTCTAAAAGAGTTGGCATATCTTGGGCTTTACCAATATTGCCAGCAAATATAACTCGAAATCCTTTTGGTAAGTCGCTTAGCCATTTAGGCTCTTGCGTAACCATAGATAATTTAGCCGCCCAGTTCGGTACATAATGCAATTGAGATTCTCGGGCACCCCAACACAAAACACTTTCTTTAAATGCTTGTGATTGAATAAGAATATGATCGCACTGTGAATATATAAACCGGACAATTACCCCAACCATGTTCAGAATAATTTTTGACTGTGTCACACCGACAGCAGCTAAAGATTCAGGCCATAAATCTTGCACCCAAAAAGACAATGGTTTTCTATAAAACCATTTAAAAAAAATAGCTGGCAAACACGAAGTCACTGGAGATAATCCAAAACAAAAAATGACATCTGGTTTATTCTTAATTCTGAAGAGCCCTAGAAATGTAGCAAAAAATACAAATGATACATAGTTTATAAATAAGTTAACAAATCCTTTTTTTCTGGGTAGCAGCGGAACTCGAGCTACTCGAACGCCATGATAGTCCTCAGTCCAAGGCCCCTTAAAAAAACTATACTTAGGGTAAATTTCACCTTTTGGATAGTTAGGCAAACCAGTAAGCACTTCAACTTGGTGACCTTTTTTATGAAGTTCTTCAGCGAAACTATTCACAATAAAAAATTCGGGATAAAAATACTGTGTTACAATTAAAATTTTCATTTATTCAACGCAATTTCTAAAAAATCTTTTGGTGAGTATATTTTTTGTGGCTTATCCTGAATTTTCATAAAACGTTTTACAGCCCTAGCAATCGATTTTGCTGAATTCGGATCAAAACTTTCAGCTGGCGTGACACATTCGCGCACATAGTCTAACTCCGAAGCTACAATTGGAATTCCAGCGTGATCGGCTTCGATTAATGGCAATCCGAAAGATTCAGTTAAAGAAGGGAAAATTAAAGCTTTTGCGTGCCCATACAAGGACAACACTTGAGAATGGCTTAAGCCAGGTTTATTATGCAGTTTAATATTTTGAGTTTGTAAAACTCTAACTTGTTCGAGTACCTGCGGATGACAATCATTAACGGTAACGACCAAAGATGGAAATATATTTTGGCTCGCTAAAATCTGCCACGCTTCAAATAACCGTTTATGATTCTTATGAGGATCACCCGACGAAACATAAACAAAATCAAATTCTTTCGACTCTATTTTAGGAATCGGTGGCAATTCTTCCACAAATGGCACCACGCTGACTTTTGCAAAAGGAAACTCACAAAGAAATTCCTGACGAACAGTTTCTGATTGAACCAAAACTTTTTCTACAGCTGAAATCCCAAGATGCAACCAAAACCGTTCTATCTGATGTTTTAACTTTTCTTTCCAGGGAAACTTAAGATAAGCATTTTTTTTCAATAAGACCATATTTTGAAAAAATAAATAACTTTTACCTCGGCATGGAAACAGCAAAGGTAAATTTCCAAAACAAATAATCTGATCGTCAGTTTTTGAACTTCTACAAAGCTTAAATTCAGCAAAAATACGACGAAAAATCGTAGGAGGAACTGACACTTGGGTTATATGTGAATTCGTAGCAATATTAAGCCTGGTATCGCAATATAATAGGCATTTACTATCGATTGCCTTGAGCAACGCTTCTAGAAGAACTTTACCACCGCCAGAATGTACATTATATGCATTTATTATTATCATTTTACTTTTTTCCATTTCGAATAAAAGTAAAATACATATACAGATTGCCACACAAAACTAAAAAGTAAAAAATTGAAAAAATACACATAAGCCCAACAACGCCGTCTAAATGTTTAATGAACAATGGATACAATGCAAAGCTGATAACTGCCGAGCCTAGATTGAGTAATGCAGTGGATTTCAATTGGCGAATCTCAATCCAGATGGGATTTAAAAATTGATAAGATAAATACCCAGGAATTGCAAATGCTGCTATTAAAAATAACGATGACGCCCCAGCGAACGAGGCAAATTCAGGTCTCGAGGTTGCTTCAGTCAGCACAGCAAAAACGATAACCACAGCGGCAATAGATGCTACAGTGGTGAACCAAAATAAATTCCTAAGCTGAGCTAATCTTTGCATAAAACCAACACTAGAAACATAATTTGCAATTCGCATATTAGCTGTTGTCGACAGTAGGAAAATAAGATTTACAATTTGAATGGCGAAATTGAAACGTCCTAAGTCTGTTTTAGTCAAATAGCCAGCTGACAAAACTGTAAGTATCAGTGGGAATATGTTAAAAATGACATAATCTATATGTGGCCACCACGAACTAGCTAGGATGGATTTCCACTCACTTAATCGAATGGTTTTTCGAAATGAAATCTGACTCATTCGCATTAAGAAAAATAGTTCGACCAATGAAGCTGTAAATAAAATAAATGCGTAGCCCCAAATGAAAAATGTTATATTGTGAACATCTAACAACCAAATAGACAGAAGAAAAACTAATAACAAAAATCGGGCTCCAAAAATAATCGTATCTTGTAACTTCGTCTGAGAGAAAGAAGAAAAAAATGGATGTCCATTATGAAACCAAACATAGAAAAAACTTAAAAAAGAAAATCCAACTATTTGTGGAAACGTTAGCATCGCTTGTGCCGAGCTTGATAAACTCCAGTAAATAATTCCTGCGATCATTGTAATTAGGCTAAGTATGAAATTAAAAAACAGGAATGTGGGTAGTATTTCTTTTTTGCGGTTTTCGTCTTTCAGGGTGTTTCCCAAAAAAACGCGACCTAAATTAAATGATAGTAAAATACCGATCGATGCAAAAAGTGAACTTCCGAAGGCAATAGTACCACGCCCTTCAGCGCCAAAAAAACGAGCTGTCACAATAAAAACAAGAAAACCACTAAATGCGATGAAGCCACGAATACAAATTGAAAAAAGATACGCTTTCACAGCTGGCTTTCCTTATTGATCATATAAAGTAAAGAGATCCATTTTTATACCACGCCCCCTAACTTGTGGAGCCCTATTGTTAACGCCTTGCGCAAGCTTGTCTGATAGACAGATCGTACATTAATTGCGATTTTTTCATATGACTTCAAAATTCATAAAATTAGCACTGGCTGTTTTTCTATTAACTGTTTCAATTTTTACTTACTTTACATTACAAAAGTACCCTGGAAATGGGTTCGTTTATCTTGCTTTCACAGTCATGCTGAATGCACTTTTTCTTGCGGGCTTTAGAACGAATCGTATCTTCTTTGACACCTTCATTGGAATTTTCTTTTGGGTGGGCTTTTGGTTAAAGCTGTCAATTCGTGTTACTTTTTTTGATGGAGTCTTTGTTGATCCAGTTGGAACTTTTAACCGCTCAGCCGGTCATTATGACACAGCCTTATTAGTGGTGACCTGTGGGGTTGCTGGATTACTAGTTGCCAGTTATTTGCGACAAAAATTTATTTTTTCATACTCAAATGCACCCATAGTCAAAAATCATACTGCCACAGAATCTACGTATTCGAAATACAGGGTCTTATTTTTGAGCATTTTCCTGATACTTGTGATTGGGTTTGCGGTCTCAAATGCTTACTATGGCATTTACCAGCGTGGCCAAGCGCCTCGCACACAACTTCCATTTGGTTTGGGCGGAATTTATACATGGCTTTTATTTTTTGGATTTTCCTCATTATCAGCCGTGATGCTAAATATCGAAATAAAAACAAATAGGTCTCCTTATATCGTTACCTTTTTGGCTATTTTTGAAACCTTCCTATCAAATGTTTCTATGCTTAGCCGTGGGATGATAATTAATGGCGCGACTCTAATCCATGGTTTAAACGAAGCTTCGAAAAAAAAGCCACTGAAGCTAACTTGGACATATAAAATTATCACTATAGCCTTATTTGGCGGTTTATTTGTATGTTCTGCTTTAGGTGTCAATTACGTGCGGACACTGTTGTATTTGCCTGCTGCCGTTGCCAATCCCATTTCTGCACTAACACACAATTCTGAACCAAAAAATGCTCCTACAGCACCTATCGTTGTAGACCCTGTGCAAGCTGCAAAAATAAAAGCATCTCAAGAAATATTAGACCAAAAAGACATAAAAAAAAATATGACCCACAACATGGCTGTGCTTTTTATTGACCGCATTGTGGGTATCGAGGGAGTGCTGGCAATTAGCAATCATCCTGGATTAGGGTGGGATTTATTTAAAACTGCAATCGGTGAAAAATATTACCTTTCAGGAACAAGTTTTTACGATATGAAAATTGCAGTCAATTCTCCGTACCGAACAACAACTAACGAATTAAACCACTTTGTTTCTTTACCTGGAATTCTAGCCTTTATGTTTTATCCAGGATCCTATGCATTTTTATTTTTAGCTTTAATGCTAATCGGACTCTTTGCTGCGGCGATCGAATTATTAACTTATCGCCTTAGTGGTGCAAACTTAATTTTATGTGCGGTCATGGCGCAAATGGTAGCTTATCGCTATGTGCATTTTGGTTATGTTCCATCCCAAAGCTACCTGCTTTTTGGAACTATAATTGGCAATGTGATCATCATTTATTTAATGGATAAAGTTTTCCAATTTTTAAACTTAAGAAGACTAAAAATTAAATAGATAATAAAAAGCCCTACAAAAGTCATAAACATAGATATGAATAAAGGACGCGGGCTAATACCAAATTGTGCAATACTGATCGCTAAGTAAAATCCTATTAGTGCCGACAAAAAAGAGTTGTTAAAGCTCTTCCACACTAAGTAATCAAAAAAATGTAATAGCGCTGAAAAAAAGACAAATCCAAGGAATACAAAAACAAAAGATCCTGAGTAAAACAAAAATGCCGCTGGACCTGGAATATTAGCAAAACTAAATTTTTGACTAGGTGTATATTGGGTATTGATTATTTTTTCATAAAGATCAAATTCACCGACGGCAGGTTTTCGCAAAAGCGTCTGCACCACCAAATGAAATCCTTTTTCAGGGTAAGACACAACTGCCATTACACCCTCGGCGCCTATCCAGCGATTAACCACTAATCCTGCAACTTGACTTAGTGCGGGTTTATTTTCAAACACTGAAAATAGCTTAGTCACTTGATTACTTGATGTGCGAACAGTAGGTTTTTGTCCTTGTAAAATAACTTCTTTTTCAATCCACTCATTTCTTGAAAAATCATTATCATAGAAATAATTCCTCAATATTGTTACAGCCGATGTGTTTACCAAAAATAGCAAAAGAACTATTGTTGATGCCATTGTCAGAACTGATCTTGGAATTTGATATTGTTTTTGGTTGCGGTACAAAAGGTATAAAATGGGAGCTATATGGAAAACAAACAGACCCCGACTAATTATTGAAACTGAGCAAAAGAAAGCACCTACTGCAAAAAATAAAAATGAATAGGTAATTTTTTTATTTACTGAAATTTCCCAGTCCACTAAGAAAACAAATACAATAGCAAACCCTAAATACAGTAGCCATCCAATAACTGCATTCAAAGGCCAAACTAAAACAGTCATAGCTACTATTCCGCTTAAATTAATTCCAAGCATAACATTCAAAACACCAATCCCCAAAACCAGTAAACAAACTGCGGCTGCAAACCATGGTATAAATCGGCTCACAGTATTCTTTGGATAACGACCTAAAACCAATGAAAAATAATTTTCTCTGGACTTGAAATGATCTATTGCAATGGATGTTAGCGTTACTCCAAGGGCAGCAAGAATCGCAACGAGTAAAACTTGATCCCATTGTTCATTGGTTCCACTAAAACGACCAATAAGTTCGGTTATAAATTGAAATTTTGTAAACAAATGAAAGACTATTTTTTGAAAAAAACCAAGCCACAACATCCAACTTAAAAATACAATCGATGGTGAACTCGTTTTCTTGTTATTAAGAATGATAAGACCAAACATCGAAAGAGAAAAAATCCCAAAAAGAATATTTGATCCAGGATAGTACGCAAAACCTAATAGTGATAACAACACGTGATAACTACTGAACAATATTAATAATATATTTGGCTTTATTTTTTTCAACGTACCATATTCGCATATCGGAGGCCATGGTGGCAAGCAGCCGAAAGAAAACTTGATTGGCTAAATAATTAGCAAAATAGCCACCTAACTTATGAAACCTTGAAAACGCCTTACACCACACCTTAGAATATGGCATATTTTCCAATTGCTAATTACTAAAGTAGGATTCGCGTGTCATCAATACCAACTGCATATATAGACCAACTGAAAACATACTTTCATACAGATACTTTTTTTATCACTGGTGCCACGGGCTTTTTTGGTCGCTCACTTTTAGATTTTTTAATAGCAAATGGTATTTTAGACGCTGACATTACAGTTTTAGCTCGGAATCCAAATTTATTTCTATCAAAATATGGTCATTTTAAAAAAATGAAGAATCTTCACTTCATAACTGGAGACATACAAGATTTCAAGTTTCCTCAAGAAAAATTCGATCATATCATCCATTTTGCAACACCCGCCAGTGCATCTTTGAATCTTACCGATCCTTTATATATGATCGATGTTATTATCAATGGCACAAGGCGAATTCTTGAGTTTGCAAGATCTAGTGGAGCAAAAAATGTCTTATTTGCAAGTTCAGGTGCTGTTTATGGTCGCCAACCCACCTACTTAACCCATATTCCTGAAACCTATAATGGCGCGCCCTTAACACATAGAGCTGGTTCAGCTTATGGAGAAGCCAAACGGATGGCTGAATTGATGGGATGTGAGTACTCCAAAAAGTATGAATTTCAATTCAAAATAGCACGCTGCTTTGCTTTTGTTGGCCCCCACCTGGATCAAACGGGATCTTTTGCTATTGGTAATTTTATCAATGATGCCTGCAAAAATGAGCCAATTACAATATCTGGAGATGGTACACCTAAGCGCTCTTATCTCTATAGCGATGACTTGATTGTTTGGTTATTAAAAATACTATTCTCTGGAAAAAATATGGAACCTTACAATGTGGGATCAGATCAAAGTATATCTATATTAGAGTTGGCAAATCTAATCGCATTGAACTTAAATTCTAATCTAGAAATAAAAGTCTTAAAAAAGCACGATCCATCAACACCTATTGAACAGTATGTACCAAATATTGAAAAAGCTAAAAGCGATTTAAATCTTGATGTTTGGACAGACTTACAATCTGCTATCATATTAAGTGCGAAAAAATAATGGTCTACGATTCAATGTACCGGTTTAACAAAAGTCGCTTGCAGCAAGTATGCAGACAAAATAGCACAAAAAACAATAGCCCAATATAATAACAAACTAACAACATCAGTGATATGGGCCATCTATACTGGAATACAATTTTATTTTCGCCTGGATTTAAAACAACGCCTGTAAATAATAGATTTACTTTGATTAAGTCAGCTCTTTCATCATTTACAGTTACGGTCCAATTTTTATTCCATTGATTGAGAAATGTAAAAACCCCCTGAGAATCATTCGTTACTTTAAAAAGGGCTTCATTTGGATTAACGAGAATATGGTCTATCGCAAAGCTACCACCAACTTTTCTCGAAGGAAACGGAAGACTCTTATTAGTTAGAATGTACTTTGACCCCGTAAAATCAACTTCTGCTAGTTGGTTTTTTACAAAGTCATTATCACTTGCGAACATTTTTATATCATGCACAGACTCAATTCGATAGTCTGTATCGAATCGTGCAATTTTTTTTAAAAAATCGGCATCTTTCATATACCAATAGAGAAAATGTACCGAGTTTAAGTAACCATGACTAAATGGAACTTTTGTCGTAAGCCATGAAATATCATCGAACTTAAAATCATGAGCAAGACCTAAAGTACGAATATTTTTAGTAATCGAAATATTTTGGGTTCGTTTTGAAAAATTTGATTTTTCTTCTAAACTGATATAAGTCGTAGCGATTTTTGTATTCAAAAATCCAAATTTTTGATTTGGATCTCCCGAGTTCCCATAATTTATATAATATCGCATGACATAAAAATTACCAAAGATAATTAAAAGACATGCAAAATACTTTATTGCTTTGGAAAATTTGTTTTTTGCGAATGCAAACTGGGATTTCAATAGCTCTGTTATTATAAGAAAGGCGCCGGCTTCGGAAAAATATAAGTTTATGAAGGACCAGCGATTTGATTTCAAAATAGGAACATACTTGTTTACAAATTGAGAAAACGGATTTTCATAAGACGAAAATATCCCAAAGAAAAGTAACATTATCCCAAGTAAGAAAAGTGGTCTCCTCAAGGATTTTATACGTACAAAAACAACTGAAAGTACCAACAATGGAAATAAATGTATTATTCCGGTTAGCCACGTGATATTCTTAATTAAATCCTTCCAAACAAACAATGTGAATGTCTCTTTGAAATTAGAATAATAGTAATGAATACCGGACGCTAACTGCCGAATTCGTGGTTCAGGCACCACCAAATCGCCCCGCAATCCTGAATAAATAGCCGCGAGATCTAAGCTAGCTTCAAAAAACAATACTAAGTATAAAAAGAGTATTGGTAATAAAAAAAATGTCACTTGCATTATGGTTTTTTGACATTCTTTTCGGCGCTGAAAAAGTATCAAAACAACCCAAGAGGCAAAGCAAAGGCAGCTTATAACATTGAGATAAAAGTAGCCTTTCGCAAAAACAAATGACACCAGAACTCCAAATATAAATGAATTTCTTAAGCTATAATTGGGGTCTTTTAACAGCGTATTTACAAAAACAAAAAACCAGGGCAGCACTGCAAAGGAATAAATAAATGCGATTTGCCCCATAATCTGTGGAAACATTACTGCTGCATAACACGTAGACATTGCGAAGTAGAAAAAATTTCCCGTTTCAGAATTTTTAGAACTTTCAGAATGAAATATTAGAAAAAATCCGAAAGATCCAATAAAAACGCCGAACAAAAGCGACAATTCAACAGCATAAATTGGATGGATAAACAGACTTAGCAACAAAAAGAAAATATCAATCGGCGAAAATAACGTAGCTGTAAATAAATTAGGAAAAGTTGGAGTTCCCGATAGCACAAAATGATTCCACAGTGGAAAGGTTCCTGACTTAAGCGCATCTGAAAAATAAACAAAATTAACGGCATAGGCGTCGAAACTATCCCAACCTGTATAGTACTCCCTCAAGAAACTTTTGTGAAAGAATACTGCCACAAATAAAAAACACAATGTTGCATAAAACAAAGTAAAACTTTTTTTCAAAAATTTACTCTTTCTCGCTCTACAACAATTGGCCTATTCATAATTTTAGTATAGATATTTCCGATATATTCGCCAATAATTCCTAGAAAGAATAGTTGAACCGAAGAAAAAAAGAAAAGACCGAATACTACCGGAGCTATGCCTATTGTAAAGCTATCCCAATATATCAACTTGTAAGAAAAATAAAAAATTGAAACAAGTAAACTTATGGTTCCAAGCATAAATCCAGTTAAAGTAACAAGTCGAAGTAGTTTTTTTGAATGGCTAGTCAACCCCAGTATTCCTATGTCATAAAGCGTGTATAGATTGTTTTTAGTAAATCCACGCTTTCTAATCGGTTGAATATAACTAATCGTTGCTTTATCAAAACCAAATTCGCAAATCAATCCACGAAAAAAAGGATAGGGATCATCCAACGATTTTAATAGTTCTATAATACTTCTGTCATAAATCCCAAAACCGGTATAATTTCGAATCATCCGTACTTCCGACAAACTATCCAACAATTTATAATATAGTCTTCGAATAAAAAAGAACAAACGCGATTCTTCTGATTGGTTTTTAACACCAGCGACGATCTTATACCCCTGCTCCCATTTTTTAACAAATTCTGGTATCAACTCAGGTGGATCCTGAAGATCTGAAACTAACAACATGGTGGCATCTCCCGTTGCCTGCAACAAACCGTAGAAAGGAGACCTGATATGTCCAAAATTACGGGAATTAAATATAACCTTTACGTTTTTATCTTTTGATGCAATTTTTCTTAAAATTGACGGAGTTTCGTCATCCGAAAAATTATCGATAAAAATGTGCTCGTACTCATAATTTTTCAAATTAACTGCAAACTGCTGTTTAACCTTTTCATAAAGTAATTCGACATTTTGTTCTTCATTATAACATGGGCTGACTATGCTAATTTTTTTCATTGTTTAAACCACAGCTCTGAAAAGAGATCTTTTAAAAAGAGTTATTTGGACATACCAGTTTGCATAAGACCACTTTTTATAGACAAAGTATAAGTTTTTTTTTAAAACTCCACAAAATAGACGGAGAAATCTTACTGTTCAAAAATTAAAGTTTTACTAGCCTCTTCTTCGCTCATAAACGGAAACATTTCATGCAATGGTTTTGATTTCATCGAACCATTCGGCAACCTGACTGATGACACCGTCGGAATAATTTCTTGAGTATTCGGTGTGATGATTTCACAAAACACAGGGCCTGGTGTTGCAAATACTTTTTCAATGGTTAGCGCTAAATCTGTATTATTATCCACAGTGAAAAATGGCAGTTCAAAGGCGTCAGCAGTTTTTTTCAAGTTTGGAATCCAAACACCAGACGATTCGCTCGTTCCAGCTAAATGACCGCTAAAAAAAGACGTTTGAGTATTCCGAATACAAACATAACCATCGTTGTTAATAACAAATAATTTAATATTCAATTTATTTTTCTTATATACAGCCAGTTCATGCAAGTTTGTCTGCAATGAACCATCACCTGTCACACATAAAATACGTCTATTGGGATCACCCAGAGCTGCACCAGTAGCTGCCGGTAATGCAAACCCCATGGCTCCTAATGAGCCTGAATTGATTAGTCGTTGACCTTGTTTGTATCGAAATGCTTGACCAAATATATAAAATGCAGATCCCGCATCTGTGACAATAATGTCATTAGCATCGGCGGCTTGATCTAATTTTTCCGAAAAATCATAAAAATTAATTTTATCATCTTCGTGTTTATGCGGTTCTTTGTAAGTGCTATAGTTATTTTTCCATTCTCGGCATTTATCAATCCACGCTTCACTTGTCTTAGAAATTTTCAAAGTTTCTGAAATTGACTCCAACTTATTTAAAAATAATTTTACATCCATTTGAACTTTTTCATTCACATTAACTTGCTCGCGCTTCAATACAAATGGATCTGGATCGACTAAAATTTTATAAGCATCTGGAGCAAACTTATCTAACTCATACCCCGTTGTTGTCACATGCAAACTGCAACCAACAGATAAAATAACATCGGCTGTTTGAATTGCAAAATTACCAGGACGATCTCCTTTTAATCCCGGATGTCCAACAAATAACGGATTATCATAAGCTACAACGTCTGAACCAAAACTTGTTGTTACGACTGGAATGTTTAACATTCGCACAATATTCAGCAACTGATTAACACTATTCGAGGCGCGCACTCCGTATCCGGCCAAAATCAAAGGCTTTTTTGCAGTTGTTAATCTCTGAACAATTTTTTTGATTTGATCAGATGAGATTTCAACAGAAGCTTTTTTTATCTCTGCTGGATCAAATCCACGCAATTTTTCAACCTCTATCGGAGCTCCTTGTATATCTAATGGAATATCCAAAAAGACAGGTCCCGGACGACCTTCCATTGCAAGATAGATAGCTTTTTCTAAATGATAGCGAATATCAGTTGCTGAAGTTACCATCTCGGCATACTTGGTAACTGATTTCATTGTTGGAATCACATCAACTTCAAAAGTTCCGAACTGACGCAAGCCTTGCGAACCTGTGCCTTCAATTGTTTGGGATAATTTACTTTGTCCTGAAATAAAAAGTACTGGTGACGAATCTTGATACGCGCCAACAACTGCTGTCAGAGTATTTGTTCCGCCAGGCCCACTAGTCGCATAACACACTCCCAGTTGAGAAGTTACGCGGGCATAGGCGTCTGCAGCCATACCGCTGCACTGTTCATGATGATTGCAAATATATTTTAAAGTATCTTTTCGGCTGGCAGCATCCAACAAATGCATCATTCCGCCACCTGATAAAAGGAAAACAGCGCGAACGCCAATTTTTTCTAAATGCTCAGCTATGTAATCGGCTACTCTCATGGGGATTCCTATCGCTGTACTGAAGAAGATAATTCTTTCAATACGTTTTTCATGCCGTTTCCAATTAGAAAACTGTCAACGCCTACTACTAATAAATTAGCTCCAAGTTTTGAATACTGACTTACTTCGGCAGAACTTCTTGCCATAACACCAGCCGCTTTACCATTGTCTCTGATTTTTTTAACACTGGATTCTAAAAAATCAACAAGCTCGGGGTTTTCCATATCGCCTGGTTTACCTAATGCCACCGACATATCGTAAGCACCCAAATAAACAATATCTAAATTTTCTGTTTTTAATATTTCATCCAAATTTTTCTGTGCAGAAAGGTTTTCAATAATAACACTAGTTAGTGCGAAATCGCTAGTATTCCTTTTTACTGCTGCTTGGTCTTGAAAACCGAAAGCATTCGCTCTGGTAAATGGATTATAGCCACGACATCCGTTAGGCGGATAATTACAAAGATGTACGGCTCGCTCACTATCACTTGCATTTTGAATTTGCGGAAATATCAAACCATGAGCTCCCATATCTAAGGCGCGCTGACTGCTAACCGAGTTTAGCTCGCCGATGCGAACTAAGGCAGAACAGCCAGCAGTTTCACTAGTTCGGATAGCATTTTCTAACGACTCAAAATCAAAAAGTCCGTGTTCCAAATCAAAGATCTGAAAATCAAATCCAGCAGCAGCGATAATTTCTACTACAGTTGCAGACGGAATAATATTCCAAATTCCAAAAGTAGGCTTTCCTGAATTGATTTTTTCCTTCAAATAATTTTTCAAAAATAAATCCTTACTGAATTAAAGCGTGTACCACTCTATACTTCGCTTGATTGCTTCGGCTGTTGAAAAAACTGGTTTTAACGAAAATTTAGATTCTACAAACGATGTGTCTGGGACCATAAAGTTAACCTTATCCGCATTAGCATGACCGCCTACATATAAAATTTCTTTAGGTGACACAAATGATTCCGTTACCATTTTAGCAACATCTGCTAATTCGAAAGCTTCTGAATTGCCTAAATTATAAGTCGCTCCGCTTTCGCCATTTAAAACCAATGTTAAAACTTGGTAAGCCACATCAGCTCCATAAAGAAAACTTCGCACTGTTTTACCAGTTCCAAGAACTTTAATCGTAGTCCCTTTGATAGCATCATGAATAAAATTATTCAAAGCCCATGGGCTTGTTAACGTTTGATGGGGGCCAATAAAAGTAAAAGGCCTAATCACAATGCTTGGAGTTCGGTACTGCTGACGGTATGCCGAAGTCAATACTTCAGAATAGATTTTTCCCGCAATGTAAGGACTTAATTCATTATTAACTAATAACAAATCACTTTCTTTGACGGGTTTAGAAATTGTATTAAAGTTTCCATAAACCAAACACGATGTTAAATTTGCAAACATTCTTAAGTCAGAAAGACGATCAGTGGCTTTTAAAATGCACTCGGTTCCCGCAGAACACGTCGACATAACATCCACTGGATTAATGGCATGTGTTCGGTTATCGGGGCTGCCAGCACAATGAATGATATAATTTGTTTCCCGCGGTAGCTCAACAAGGTATCTGATGTCGGTACGCTGTAATTTAAAGGCAGTCGATTCGGACAAGTGCGGAGAATTTTTTTTTAATTTTTCAAAGTCACGGTCAATAACCGTAACAGTAGTCTCAAATTTGTGATGAACATTTAGAAAATTGATCAATTCCAAAATCCAAGTTCCAACAAAGCCTGATCCCCCAGTAATGCAGACATTTGTTTTTTTTAAATGATTCAATTTGCTAATGCCTGCTTTTGAAAATAATTTTTTTAGATCTTCTTCAATAAATTGAACTTGTTTTAAGCTCATGCATTAATCCCATTTTTCTTTTGCAAGTCTTTTGCGACTTCCATAATAAAATCTTCTTGGCCGGCAACAATTTTTCGTTTTCCCAGTTCAAAGAAAATATCACGAGCATCTAAATTCAATTCTTTTGCAATACGGCTAACTGGTTTCATGAACCCCGAGAACACGCCAGACAAACCACTTACGATACTAAGTGAATTAATCGTTGGTGGCGCCGGCATTAATTCTTTTTCTGCTAAATCAGAGCAATCCAGCATTTTATAGAAATCAATTCCTGTTTCGTAACCCATACGATGAAGAACTGCGACCAACACTTCAAGTTGTGCATTTCCAGCGCCAGCACCAAAGCCGCGTGCACAGCCGTCCAACATCTCAGCGCCAGCTTCAAGCGCAGCTATTGAATTGGCAATCGCCATACCTAAATTATTATGAGCATGGAAACCAACAGGAATTGTTAAACTATTTACTAATGCAGAAATTCTTTGAGTCACATCTGTCGGCAAGTAATTTCCAGCAGAATCCATAATTATCAAACCTTGGGCTCCGTAAGATTCCATTTTCTTAGCTTCTTCAGCTAATATTTCTTTACTTGCCATATGAGACATCATCAGCACGCCATAAACGGTTTTATTTTGATTTCTGGCGTATTCAATATGCCTTTGGGTTACATCTGCTTCTGTACAATGTGAAGCCACGCGAAAGACATCAACACCAAGATCGATGGCTTTTTTCATATCTTTATCAATTGTCGCAAACCCAGGAATCATATGAATTCCTAATTTTGATTTTTTTAAATTTTCGCGTGCTGTTTTTAAAGTTAATTCATCAGAACAAGCCGATTCACCTAATTGCAATGATGAAGCACCAATTCCATTACCGTGCCCGACTTCAACAATTGGGATTCCCGCATTGTCAGCAGCTTTGCAATAAGCGGCAATCTGATCAGCCTTAAGTTGGTGACGAATAGCGTGGTTTCCGTCGCGAAGCGTGGGATCACTGATTAAAACCTTTTTCATACACGTTCCTTATTTATCGTTACAGAAGTTTATTTGTTCTTCATTGTAGCATATTCTTCTGCCATAGCTACTGCCGCACAATTAATAATATCTAAGTTTCCTGCATATTCAGGCAGAAAATCTCCAAGGCCTTTAACTCTGATAGTTATAAAAATACGACCATCTTCTACTACAGGACCGACTAAGATTTCATAGCCGGGAACATAACGTTTTACCGATGTAACTAAGTGATCTAAAACTGGTTTTAAGGCTTCAATATCTGGAGTAGCCACTTTAGCCATAATTGTAGTTTGCATATTGATACAAGGAACCGCGGGATTTAAATTTAAGATAGCCTTTGTTCTTTTTGCTCCAGAGAATCTTTTAATGCCTTCTTCAGTCGTATGAATATACTCATCCAAATTTGATCGCGTTGCAGGACCAGCACTTTTAGAAGCAATAGCTGAAACAACTTCGATATAGTCGATATCTTTTTGAGTTTGCCCAATAGCATAGGCCACTGGAATAGAAGCTTGTCCACCACATGTGATCATATTAACGTTCTGATGATCTAAGCTTTCTTTAAGATTAACTGCCGGAACACACATTGTGCCAATTTTAGCCGGAGTCAAATCAATTACAAATTTACCCAAGGCTCGTAAAATCGGAGCATGCTCAAAGTGACTTGCCGCAGATGTTGCATCGAATACGATATCACAGCAATCAGGGTTGTTTTTGATGAAATCAATTCCATCGGCAGAAACGCGAACACCTAATGAAAGTGCTTTTTGAATTCCCTGAGAACCTAAGTTTCGACCGATAAAAGCACCACATACAAGTTGTTTTGAGCGAAGCACTTTTATCAAAAGATCTGTACCAATATTACCGCTACCAATAATAGCTATTTTCATTTTTTCCATTCGGCGAATGTTCCTATTTCAAGCGGTTAAGGTCAAGTTAATCTGCATCGCTAGCTATACCGTGCGCTTAAGCTTTCTCGTATTGTAGTATCTGTTCCAAACAAATTTCTTGAACAGGTCGCCCATCTATACGTTGTAAATGCCACTGTACTGTTTTTTCTAATGCTTGCTCAACACTCCAGCAAGGATTCCACCCTAAAGTTGAATTTGCCTTAGCACAGTCCAGTTTTAAAAAGTGCGCTTCATGCAACTGAGTTTCAGATCTAATAATTTCATACTGAATTTTCTGATTCCAGTAAGAATTCATTTTAATAATTATATTTTCAACATCACAACTTTCGTCGACATGGGGACCAAAATTAAAACCTTCTGCAAACTTATCACCGTGGTTGAACAGATGTTCAGTTAAAGACAAATAGCCACCCACAGGCTCTAATACATGCTGCCATGGTCTTAACGATTTTGGATTTCGAATAATTAGTTTTTTGTTATTTAACACCGATCGAACGATATCAGGAACTAATCTGTCTTCAGCCCAATCTCCGCCGCCGATAACATTTCCGGCCCGTCCACTTGCAACTAAAACATCTTCTTTAGCAAAAAAAGATTTTCGATAAGCCGAGGTGATTAACTCTGAGCACCCTTTGCTGTTACTATAAGGATCGTGACCACCCATGGCTTCATCTTCACGATACCCCGCTAAACGTTCGTGATTCTCGTAGCATTTATCACTAGTCACATTCAAAACGGTTTTTACACTTTTTGCAGCCCGAACAGCCTCAAAAAGATGAACCGTTCCCATAACATTCGTCATGTATGTTTCAACTGGATTGTTGTATGAATAACGAACCAATGGTTGAGCCGCCATGTGAATGACGATTTCTGGTTTTACTTCGCAAACTACTTTTTTCAAATTTTCTAAATCGCGAATATCACCAACCCGGGAATCCATATTCTTTGCCACCCCAGCTTCTTCAAATAAAGATGGATTAGTTGGCGCAGCTAACGCATACCCCGTAACATTGGCACCCGCCTTTGTTAACCAAAGCGAAGTCCAGCTTCCCTTGAATCCCGTGTGCCCCGTAAGAAAGACTTTTTTCCCTGACCAAAAATTGGGGTTCACTACATTTTTTGCCATGCTAGTTCCTACCAAACTTTCCATGGAGCACGTCCTGACTGCCAACTTTCTTCAAGAAAATTTTTGTCTCGTAGCGTGTCCATAGGTTGCCAAAAGCCATTATGGAAAAAAGAATGCAATTGCTTTTGAGTGGCCAATTTTTCAAGTGGTTCTTTTTCGAAAATCGTTTGGTCATTCGCAATTAATTCTAGAACTTTAGAATTAAGAACGAAAAATCCACCATTAATCCAATTACCGTCTCCGGCTGGTTTTTCTTTGAATGATTCAATCACAGTGCCATTTAGCCCTAAAGCACCAAATCTGCCCGGTGGTTGTGTCGCTGTCATAGTAGCCAGACCGCCATGTGATTTATGAAATTCAATTAATTCTTTTATATTCACATCAGCTACACCATCGCCATAAGTAAGACAGAAATCATCGTTACCAATATGTTCTTTAACGCGCTTAATGCGACCACCTGTCATCGTTCCTTCACCCGTATCAACCAAAGTCACTTTCCAAGGCTCCGACGAATTTTGGTGAACTTGCATCGAGTTATCTTTCAAATCAAAAGTCACATCAGAATTATGTAAAAAATAATTCGCAAAGTATTCTTTGATGACATAACCCTTATAACCACAAAGAATCACAAACTCATTCAACCCATAATGTGAATAGATTTTCATGATATGCCACAAAATTGGCTTACCACCGACCTCAATCATCGGTTTAGGTTTTAAATGGCTCTCTTCACTAATACGCGTGCCGAATCCGCCAGCTAATAATAAGACCTTCATAGTTTATCCTTACTAAACGGAAATTTTATGAAATTTACTTCCTAGTGACAACCATTTTGATTAACTGATATATTTTTGTTTTTTTGGAGGTAAAATATGTCAAATGATACTCAAAGTGTAAGCGAATCTCGATTGGCCTTACTGGCTGCTGCACGCGAGGTTTTCAAAAAAGAAAATCCACCCAAAATATTTACTCCTGGTGAAACCTATATTCCCGTAACAGCAAAAGTTGTAGATGAAGCAGACTTATCGTTGCTGATTGACGCATCGCTCGACATGTGGCTCACAGCAGGTCGTTATGCGCGACAGTTTGAGAGTGAATTCGGCAAGTATTTTGGCAGATCCACCAAGTCCCTTTTAGTCAATAGCGGCTCTAGTGCTAACTTAGTAGCCATTAGCTCTCTAGGCTCTCCAGAGTTGGCAAAAATTGAAGGCCTGCAACCACTTCTCCCTGGTGATGAAATTATCACTGTTGCAGCCGGATTTCCAACAACAGTAAACCCAATTCTTCAAAACGGTTGGGTACCTGTCTTTGTTGATATCGATGAGACCACTTTAAATGCACTTCCTGAAAAAATTATGGCAGCAAAAACACCTCGAACGCGAGCGGTTGTCTTGGCACACAGCTTGGGAAATCCATACCGTGCTGACATCATTGCTGACTGGTGTAAAAAAGAAGGATTATTTTTAATCGAAGATTGCTGTGATGCTCTTGGTGCCACAATCAAAAATAAGCCCGTTGGTAGCTTTGGTGAATATTCAACCAGTAGCTTTTATCCAGCACACCATATTACAATGGGTGAAGGCGGAGCCGTCATGTCAAAAGATGGACGCTTTAAAAAAATTGCCGAAAGTATTCGCGATTGGGGTCGCGACTGCTGGTGTGAACCCGGTGTCGATAACACTTGCAAAAAACGATTTGGTTGGACTTTAGGTGATTTGCCGCCGGGATACGACCACAAGTATGTCTACTCGCATATAGGTTACAATTTAAAAGTCACTGATATGCAGGCTGCCCTTGGCGTTTCTCAATTAGCAAAAGTAGATCACTTTGTTTCAGTGCGACGTGCAAACTGGCAATATCTTTTTGATGGCATCCAATCATCAGCTATTTTAAAAGAAAATTTCAAACCAATTCTAGCAACTGCCGAAACCAACCCCAGCTGGTTTGGTTTCCCAATGTATGCCCATCCACGCCTGAACCGTGAAAAAATTGTTGCCACACTTGAACAGCGTAAAGTAGGAACTCGTCTCTTTTTTGCGGGTAATTTGACAAAACAACCAGCCTATAAAAATACAAATTACCGGATTCATGGTGATTTAAGCACTACTAATAAAGTCATGAACTCATTATTTTGGATTGGTGTCCACCCGGCTCTAGATAAACAAAAAATGAATTATATGCTAGAGCAACTTGAGCATGTCACAAAGCACTGTACGACATGATAGATCTTGCTGTTTTTATCTTAAGTTACAACAGAGCTGAATATTTAAAAGCAGCAATTGAATCTATTTTGCAGCAGTCGTATCCGCATTTCAAAATTATAATTTCTGACAACTCCACGACAGATGATGTCCAGAACTCTCTTTCTGAATTTGCAACAAATTCTCGAGTTTCAGTGATTCGTCGTTCACCATCGCTAAATAATATCGATCATTTTAATTGTGTCCTTTCCGAAGCCCAGAAATATCCCCACTTTATGATGTTTCATGATGATGATCTGATGTTAAATGGATGTATTGAAAAAATGATGGCCGTGATTAAATCTCATGACGGTATTTCTGCTGTCGGATGCAATGCCTTCATTAAAACACAGATTGATTCATCTAAAATTTTCAATCCAAATTTAACAGAAAACTTGATGATCTCAACACCCAAACAGTTGATTCAGCATTATTTGAATCCTAATTTAAGCCATATACCATTTCCATTTTATATTTATAATTCGAAAGCCACTCAACTGTTGATTATGGATAAAACCCAAGGTGGAAAACATTGTGATTTGTCTTTTTTATGTCAAGTCGTAGAAAAAAGTCCACTCTTTTGGTTGGCTGAACCCTTAGCACTTTATCGTCGTCATAGTCATAACGATTCAGGTTCAATCAACATGAAGGATATCTTTTCATTAGCAAAATTTATTTTAAATCGATATCACACTGGCTACTGGCGATTATCTATTTTTATATTCAAAAGTTTTTTGCTTTATTTAAAATCAATTTTTTTTAAGAAATAAAACATCACACCTAATGAATATAGACCAATCAAACAGCTTAGCACTACAGATGTTATACTGATGCTTTCCAAATAAGGTCTCAGCAAAAGAACTGGAATGCACATCATAGTGATTTGCAACATTTGAAAAAAGTAAAAACGAATACTCGCTAATCTAAAAGCCACAAAGCTGTTCAGCAGTAATGTAATAAAGTAGGCTGATATAAGTAAAAGTATAATCCAATTCAATGATATAACAGAAAAGTAGTACCTATATATCAAACCCAATAACAAAATCAAAGACCCAGCAAAGTAAGGTAAAATATTACCAGCTGTCTTTTTCTCAGAATGCGAAACCAAATAAACAATATTTGTCAACTGACGGAAAAGCTCAAGACAAGCCCCTGCCGCAACAAAAGAACCGTACATGTGAAATACAGGACCCGTTAAAATTTTCAAAACAATCGAAGAAACTGCCATAACTGCAATTGCCGATGGAATATATATACTGATTGCTGCTCGCCAAATTAATTGCCACGCCTGCTTTCGTGAATCTAAACTGACATTAGAAATTTGCGCATAATACTTCGGGTATAAATACTGAGTTGCCAAAGACTCGACAATGCTGGCAAGACTTGCGGCAACTCCAAGACTAACACCCAAAATTGCCAGCAATTCAACGCCAGAAGACTTTTCTATAATCAATCGATACCCTTGCGTTTGAAACCACATAAAAACAGTAGCTAATGCAACCGGTAAACAAAAATGCAACGTCTCTTTGGTAAATATATTTAACTTAGCATTGATCTGAGTTTTCGAATTAAAATACTGATTTTGTCTCAGAAATAAAAAAGCCATCAATAAGGATGCAAACTGCCCTACCAATAATCCAAGCATCCAATAAAATGCACTCATCTGAAACTCAATGGTTAGACCGTAAGCGAATATCAATCCTAGAGCTTGCGAACTGATATTCAAGAACACAAAATGCTTCTGATAGTTGAATAGATTAAAAAATGAAGTCAAAGTTTGAAACCAAGTGCTCAAATAAATGTAAAGAAACACCAACACCATAACAGAAACTGTGCTTTGATTTGCCCCAATTGATAGAACTTCTTTTGCAAAATAAACAATTGGAATACTGACAATTCCAACACCAAGAAAATAAGCATTCATTTTCTTAAGGGCACTAACTAATTGATTGCTCTGAAACCACTCATGAACATGGCGATTAATAAACATTCCAAATGGATTAATCAAAACTAAACTAAACCATAATATAATTGATTGAATTAAATACTGACTGCCAATTTCGTCTTTAGCCAACACTGTTGTCATAATTCGAATAGTGAGGATCGATATCCCCGCCTGCAACACTCGTCCAATCAATATGAATAAAAAATTCTTATCTACCTTCATTGATCTTCAGCATATCCTCAGTCACTTTTTGCGCAACAAATAATGGTTCAAACCATTTATGGCGGTCACTTTTTAGAAACTTATTGATATCATTTAAACGGTTTTCATATTCGGACTCAGTCATCCCATGTAAAAAAGTATTTAATTCTTCGTATGAAGAAAATTGTGTTCGATCAATAAAGCATGCCTGTGGAATAAAATCTGTTACATTTGGTGCTCCCCAATAAATGGGGATACAGCCTGCCGTTAAGGAATCAAATATTTTTTCGGTAATATACCCAGGTATTCCATAAGCATTTTCATAGCATATTGAAAACTTATACTTTTTAAGGGTCGTCAACTTATCAACAACCGATCCATGATAAGATGGCCATTGCTTTGCAAATGCTCGTCTTAAGAATTGTAACCGATTGAGAATCTTCGATAGCACTGGAACATTAAATGTATGCATGCTCCAACCCATCCCAAAGAATTGAAAATTTGCAGGATCATGCTCCTCAAACCACCGAATAGCTTCGATCCGTTTCGAGTAAAGCTCTAAGGGATGTTTTACTGATTTTGCACCTGCGATGAGCGTACAAAAACCAGTTTTCTTTTTAAAAGAAACAAAATCGACACCCCCAGCATGTGTAAAATTAAATTTGAAGTACTTCCTATTATCTACAAATGAATCATTCCATGTAAATATTTGCTTGAACTGATTGTGCTTTTTCAAATCCCAATTGTCGGGCCTAATAAGCTCACTTTCAAACAATAGCAAAACAGCTTTATTCTTTAAAGACTCCGGCACTGAATATTTTGGCATTTCATTAAAAATAATAAAATCACACACTTCAGGTGAATGGATGTCCTGAGTATTCAAGTCGATACCATTTTTAGCCAAACAAAGCTTTAAATCGTAAAAAAACTGCAGACAATTGTCTCGATTAAGCCGACTTCTAGGATTAAATATTTCACCCTTGTCATATGGCGCTGTAACTACCAAACAGGCTTTTTTCATAGCTGCAAAAATATTTCTTTTTGACGATTAAAATAGGTATGAAATTCACGAGCCTTCTTAATACCGGCATTCTTAATAATTTCTCGTTCTGAATCATTTTCAAGATAGTGCTGCGTCAGCATAAGGGCCTCATCAACGTTTGAAAAACAAACTAGCTCTTGACCTAAGTTAAAGTAAGATTCAATTGTTGGAACATACTCCGTCAACTGAAAGCCTCCATAATAGGGAATTTCAAAATTTCTTGCTTTAATTTGACTAGACGCTTTAGAACTCTTCCAAGCAACAATTGGATTTTTTAAATTATGCAAAAGATATCGCATATCTAAATGCACACTATTTCCTAAATTTAAATTAATTTTACTTTCTTGAAAAACACTCATCATTTGTTCTAAAGAAATAGGACCTGATGGCCAACCATAACCAAATGTCGCGACATTAATCCCTTTTTTTCGAAAAGTATCAATAAACCAACGACGAACAGAATGAGAAGATCCAATAAAACTGACGTCGTACTTATACTGAGACGGTGCCTGCACCGGGATATTCAAATTCAAAGCGGCCCACTGGCTGAGTATGACATTCTTAATTCCAAGCTTACGATATTTTGACACCGCAAATGGATCCGTTGTAACCGACCAGGTAAACAATGGCGCATACTTTTTAGTAAAATTCTCAAAACGCCATTGATCGTCACCAAACCAATTGATTGTTTTGTATTTAGAGCTCAGGGCCTTAAGTGTTTCAGGCTTAAACTGCTCTCCAAATAAAACAAAGTAGATCAAATCCGGCTTTACCTGATCAGCCTTAAATTGCACGGCCTCTTGCAATGCTTCTAAATTTTTCAAATAGTCATCGTAATAAAAACATTCAACCTGATGGCCTAATTTCAAAAATGATTGATGAAAACCAATCTCACCGATCTGATTGATTCCCCGATCTTTCATTCCATAATCATACTGTAAATCGACGAACAGTATTTTCACTTATTTTTGCGCCTTAATAGCATCGCTCATTGTTTGACGTAATTTTTTAATCTGATCTGTCATAGGCACATGATGATTACCGACGAAAAATCCATGCTGATCAATACGGTCCGCATTTTTCAGATCACCACTGATCTCGTAATCAAACCATTTAACAACTTCATTCTTAGCAAAATTTCCTGTAACAATTGGGCGGCACTCAACACCTGCTGAGGTTAACGAATCAATCAACTTCAAACGATTTAACTTAGATTCTGGACGAATAACAAAACTAAATCCAAACCATGAACTTTCGCCAATTTCCTTTTGAATCATCAAATCAGAATCATTATTGAATAAATCAACAAACACCTGTGCATTTTGCCGACGAACATCAACAAAATTTGGTAATTTTTTAATCTGCTCGATACCAATGGCTCCGCTCATTTCAAGTGGTCGAACATTATAACCTGGTAATACAAATTTAAAAGACTCTTCAAAGGCATTATCACTTTTAGTTCCTGTTATTTTATTGTGTTTAGGTAAATTCCGCGTCCAACCATGGGCTCTTAAGCAAAGCAAAATATGGTAAAGCTCTTCATCATGAGTTGTGACAAAACCGCCTTCCATGGTCGAAATATGATGACTGAAAAAACTGCTAAATGTTCCCATAGAACCAAATGTTCCAGACTGTTTATTTTTATAAACTGCCCCCATTGATTCGCAATTGTCTTCGATCAATTCAATATTTTTACCATTTATTAATCGTTGGATCTGTTCGAATTCATTTGGGTTACCCAATAAATTCACAGTCATGATTAATCTTGTGTTGGGGGTGATTGCTTTTTCAAGCGCATTTAAATCAAAGTTTAAAGTGTTTAAATCTATATCCACAAACTTTAATTTTAATCCATACTGATACAGTGGATAATACGTTGTGCTCCAGGATACCGCTGGAACAATAACTTCATCACCACGCTTGAGTGGATTTTCTTTGCGATAAAACAAGGCCGCCACCATAATTAAATTGGCTGTTGAACCCGAACTAACCATAACGCAATAGGGGCTTCCTAAAAATTCAGCGAACTTCTTTTCGCATTCAGCAACGTGGCTCCCCATCGTGTACATTCCAGTCTTAATAACTTTTTGAATGGCATCGACTTCAACATGATCCCAGCTGGTGGTTGCTAATGGGTAAAATGGATTCATTATCTCTCCTGTAAACTTAAAAAATAGTGATAGGCTTTTTCGATTCCTGCATGCAATGAGGTCTGACTTTTCCAACCCCAGTTATTTAATTTTTCAATAGAAACCAACTTTTGTTGCATGCCTACAGGTTTTGTCAAATCATGCTTAAATTGCCCTTGATAGCCCACGACCTCGGCTACGGCTCTGTAGTACTCATTCACAGAATAGTCATGACCAAGACCAACATTCATCAAATTAGGAATAGCACTAAAGTCATTGATGCATTTAATGATACAATCCGCCAAATCACCGGCATACATAAATTCACGTCGTGCTTCGCCTGTTCCCCAGATCTCAACGTCACTTAAATTATTTTTCTTAGCCTGAAAGACCTTACTTATGATTGCAGGAACCAAGTGTGAATGCTCTGCTGCAAATTTGTCATGACGACCATATAAATTACAGGGAATCAACGTCTTATACTGAAATTCAGAATCTTCACGCATGATGTATTCACAAAGTCGTTGAGCCATAATTTTTGCCAATGCGTAACCTTCGTTCGTAGGTTCTAATTCACCTTGAAGAATCATAGATTCCTTCAATGGGTTTTGCGCACGACAAGGGTACATGCAAGAGCTACCTAGATTTAGAATTTTTTTAATACCCACAGATTGACAGCTTAAAATTAAATTTTGATTGATATCAACATTCTCTGATAAAAAAGCCACTGGATGCTTTATGTTGGCTTGAATCCCGCCCACCCGACCAGCTGTATGAATAACAAAATCTGGCTTATTTTTCTTTAAATAATCTTCTGTAGCTTTTCGATCTGAAAGATTCATTTCACTGCGCGATGGAGCTAATATCTGCCACTTTTGAATAGCAGAATGCTCAAGAATATTCTTCCCGACCATTCCATTTGCACCTGTGATTAATACTTTCACTGATTCACTCGCATTACTTTTTGACTAACACCTGTTTTAGCCTCGTGTTCAGCCATAATAAAATCTGCCTTAACCATCTCTTTGACCAATTCAGAAAAAGAAATTTTTGGCGTCCAACCAAGTTTTGTTCTGGCCTTAGTCGCATCACCTAATAGAGTTTCCACTTCTGCTGGACGGAAATACATCTTATCTACAGCAACGATGCACTTGCCACTTTCATCATAGCCCTTTTCATCAACACCCTTGCCGTCCCATTTTACTTTCATACCAAGCTCGGATGCTGCAACTTCAACAAACTCACGCACGCTTTTCTGCATTCCTGTAGCGATTACAAAATCTTCAGGGACTTCTTGCTGCAACATCATCCATTGCATTTCAACGTAATCTTTTGCATGACCCCAATCGCGCCGCGCATCCAAATTCCCCAAAAACAAACAGTCCTGGGTTCCAAGTTTAATACGTGATAAAGCGCGAGTAATTTTTCGAGTTACAAAAGTTTCTCCACGCAATGGACTTTCATGATTAAATAAAATTCCATTGCACGCATAAATTCCATAAGCTTCACGATAGTTAATCGTGATCCAATAGGAATATAATTTTGCCACAGCATAAGGACTTCGCGGATAAAATGGAGTTGTTTCTTTTTGTGGTGTTTCTTGTACCAAACCATAGAGCTCTGAGGTTGACGCTTGATAGAATTTTGTTTTTTTAGTGAGATTTAAAATACGTATAGCTTCTAAAATCCGCAAAGCTCCCAATGCATCACTATTTGCTGTGTACTCAGGTTCTTCAAAAGAAACAGCAACGTGACTTTGGGCAGCTAAATTATATATTTCGTCAGGCTGAACCTGTTGAATAATGCGAATTAATGACGACGAATCCGTCAAATCACCATGATGCAAAAAGAACTTTAACCCCTGCACATGAGGATCACTAAACAAATGATCAATCCGATCTGTATTAAATAACGACGTTCTGCGCTTGATGCCGTGAACCTCATAGCCTTTACTTAATAAAAGCTCCGCCAAATAAGCACCATCTTGTCCTGTAACACCTGTAATTAAAGCTTTTTTCATGTGATTTTCCTTACCCAGACAAACTACCCTTAAACAAATTATTTTCAACTAATAATAGGAGAAATCTCAACTCAATCATTCATACTTCGGGGCATCTTTAAAACGCTCACCCTTAATATCTTTTTCGGAAAGCGTTGGTTGCGAATCCAATCGCCAATCAATTTTCAAATCTGAATCATCCCATATAATGCACTTTTCATCCTCTGGCTGATAATATTCAGTTGTCTTATAAAAAACTTCAGCTTGTTCAGACAACACAAGAAAACCATGTCCAAATCCAGGCGGCACCCATAATAACTTTTTCTCAACATCATTCAGCAATAGGCCAAACCATTTTCCAAAGGTTGGGGAGGATTTTCGCAAATCAACAGCAACATCGTAAATCTCGCCATGCAGAACACGAACTAACTTTCCCTGTGGATTATTCAACTGGTAATGAATTCCCCGCAAAACGCCTTTTTTTGACTTGGAATGATTATCTTGAACAAATATGTATTCAGTCCCCGTTAAATCATTAAAAACTCTCTGATTGAAGCTCTCAAGAAAAAAACCACGATGATCGCCAAAAACAATTGGTTCTAGAATAAAGCAATCCTTCAACGGAGTTTCTGTCAATTTCACGGTAACGTCTCTTTCGAAACCTGCATTAAATAATGTCCATAACTATTCTTAATAAACGGCAATGCCAACTCACGTAATTGAGCTGAATCAATGTAGCCCATCCGATAGGCAATCTCTTCAGGCGATGCCACCTTAAGTCCCTGTCGATGTTCTATTGTCTGAATAAATAAACTAGCTTCCAATAGACTGTCGTGGGTGCCTGTGTCCAACCACGCAAAACCTCTGCCTAAGGTTTTTACAGATAACATCTGCTTTTCTAAATATATTTTATTTAAATCAGTAATCTCCAACTCGCCCCGTTTAGATGGTTTTAAAGATTTCGCGTAGGCAACAACATTTTGATCATAAAAATAAAGCCCCGTTACTGCATAATTCGATTTTGGTAAACTTGGCTTTTCCTCAATACTAATGACCTTCAAATCCGAAGTCATTTCAACAACACCATATCGCTCTGGATCTTGAACTTTATAGGCAAATACAGTGGTTCCAACATCACTTGCAGCAGCCTCTTGCAAAAGCTTACTAAAACCTTGGCCATAAAAAATGTTGTCGCCCAAAATTAATGCGCATTTTTCATTATTAATAAACTTCTCTCCAATAATAAATGCCTGAGCCAAACCATCCGGAGATGGCTGCACGGCATAGGATATTTTAATCCCCCACCTTGCCCCATCACCAAGCAACTGCTCAAATCTTGGCGTGTCTTGTGGGGTTGAAATAATTAAAATATCTTTTATTCCAGCCAACATAAGAGTTGATAACGGATAATAAATCATTGGCTTATCATAGACAGGAAGAAGCTGTTTGCTTACGGAAATTGTGGCAGGAAAAAGACGTGATCCAGACCCTCCAGCTAATATAATACCCTTCATTGACTATCCTTTGCCAATACGGCTTCAACCCATTTTGTATTTTCTAAGTACCACTCAATTGTTTTTGCGATGCCTGACTCAAAAGATTCTTTAGGTTTCCAACCAAGCTCATGTTGAATTTTTGTGGCATCAATAGCATAGCGCTTATCATGACCCAGACGATCAGTAACAAACTTCTTTTGAGTTAAATAACTTTTCCCATCACTGCGTGGTCGGAGCTGGTCCAATTTCATACAAATAGTATCTACAACATCTAAATTCTTTTTCTCATTCCATCCACCAATATTGTAAGTCTCACCAATGCGACCATTTTTTAAAACACACGTGATCGCCTCACAGTGATCAGTGACATATAGCCAATCTCGAATATTTGATCCATCACCGTAAATGGGTAAATCTTTATACTTTAGTGCATTATGCAGAACTAAAGGAATTAATTTTTCTGGGAATTGAAAGGGACCATAATTATTTGAACAATTTGTGGTTAACACCGGCAAACCATAAGTATGATGATAGGCTCGTACTAAATGATCACTTGATGCCTTTGATGCAGAGTACGGGCTATTCGGAGCAAAAGGCGTTGTCTCTTTAAACGCTGGATCTTCAACATCCAAACTTCCATAAACTTCATCTGTCGAAATATGCAAAAATCGAAACTCTTTTTTTTGAGATTCAGTTAACGTTTGCCAATAGCTCTTAGCGCACTCGAGGAGATTAAAGGTTCCGACAATATTCGTTTGAATAAATTCAGAAGGCCCATCTATGGAACGATCCACGTGACTTTCGGCAGCAAAATTAAGAATCGCTCGTGGCTGGAATTCACGAAATAATTGTAAAATTTTTTCCTTATCTGCAATGTCTGTTCTTGAAAATTGATAGGATTCATTTTTAGAAACTGATTCTAAATTGCTAAGATTCCCAGCATAAGTTAACTTATCAATATTGACCACTTGCTCATTGGAATTCTGAAGCCAGTTCAGTATAAAATTTGAACCAATAAATCCGGCACCGCCAGTGACAAAAATCATGACTTATATAAAAATATCAAATACTTAAAGTCAACGCCGATATAAGTGATCCTACATTTCAGCTAGGACTTTTTTGACACTATAATCCCACTCTGGCAACGTAATTTGAAAATTGGTTTTTAGCTTTACTCCAGACATTAAGGAGTACCTTGGCCTCACAGCAGGCGTTATAAATTGATCAGAGCTTATAGCCACCACAGACTCTGTGATAACTTTATACTTATCAGACTTCTGTTTTGCAAAATCGACAATCAATTGAGTAAAATCATACCATGTTGTCTGCCCTTGCGCAGGCATATGATAAATACCAGTTTTATCTCGTAATTGAGAATTAGATAAAATCTGCACCGTTGCCTTTGCGATGTCATAACTAAATGTCGGAGCACCTATTTGATCACTGACAATCTTAAGCTCAGGTCGTTCTTGCATGAGTTTTAAAATAGTTTTTAAAAAATTATTCCCATATTTTCCATAGACCCAACTCACTCGAAAAATATAGGCCTGACAGCCCGTATCCAAAAGATACTTTTCGCCTAAAAGCTTTGTTTTCCCGTAATGGTTAATTGGATCAACATGATCATCTTCAGTATAAGGAATACGACTCGCACCATTAAAAACATAATCCGTCGAATAATGAATAACTGAAGCATCAATTTTTTTTGCGACCTCACCTATTATGCCCATTATTTGACCATTTGTTTGTAAGGAAACATCTTTTTCAGATTCGGCTTTATCAACAGCCGTATAAGCAGCCGTATTTATAATACACTTAGGCTTATACTCTCGAATCAGCTTCACTACAGAATCTGGATTTAGAAAATCAATACTGGGTCGACCAATCTGATAGACTTCTTTATCATCTCTAAATAGTTGCTTAAATTCATTGGCCAGTTGGCCACTAGCTCCAAGGATGAGTGTCTTTATAAAGCATCCTTACATTTACCACGAATATAATTCAAAATCCCTTCACGCAAATCATCCCTGTCCAAGGCCACTTCAATATTTGCCAATAAGAATCCAAGCTTATCCCCCGCATCAAAACGACGAGCATTAAAACTATAAGCATTTAATTCATCGACTTGCGCCAAACGATTCATAGCATCACTCAATTGATACTCACCATTTACGCCCGGGCTAATCTGATTGAGATGATTTATAATATCAGACGTAAAGACATAGCGACCAGGTAACGCCCAAAATGATGGTGCCATCTCAGCATTTGGCTTTTCAACAACACCAAAAACTTTTTTTCCACCACTTAGGTCTTTTATACTTTTATCTTTCAGATCAACAATACCATATCTATGCGTATCAGCCTGAGCTACAGGCAATACCCACACGCTGCTAGCACCTGACTCTATTGATCGTTCAGTTAAAAATTTTGTGATATTTTTTTCTGGGCCCGATGGAATTGTAATCTCATCCCCCAGCAGAACTGCAAATGGATCAGAACCAGTTACGGTCGCTGCGCACTTGACTGCATGACCAAGACCCAAAGGACTTTTTTGCCGAATAGAAATAATATTAACTGAATTACGAATCTTATTTATTTCATCAATTAAATGGCCCTTGCCATCTTTTATTAATTTATCTTCCAATTCATAACTGATATCAAAAAAATCTTCGATTGCTGTTTTCCCGCGACCTTGAATTAATACAATATCTTCGATTCCAGCTTGAACCGCCTCTTCAATGACATAAAGAATTGTAGGTTTGTCCACAATAGGTAACATTTCTTTGGGGATTGTCTTGGTTGCAGGAAAAAATCGAGTCCCCAATCCAGCAGCAGGAATAACAGCCTTAGTTACTTTTTTCATTAACCGAATCTCCCTGTTATATAGTTTTCAGTTTTTTGCTCTTTGGGGTTTGTAAATATTTGTGAGCTTTCCCCAAATTCAATGAGCTCTCCTAAATACATAAATGCTGTGTAATCTGCAGTCCTAGCGGCTTGATGCAAATTATGCGTAACCATTAAAATGGTCACCTTTTTTTTCAAACTAGCTACAAGCTCTTCGATGTGAGCTGTTGAAATCGGATCCAAAGCGGATGTGGGTTCATCCAATAATAAAATATCAGGCTCTGTCGCCAAAGCACGCGCAATACAAAGACGTTGCTGTTGCCCACCAGATAATGAATTGGCTCCGGTATGCAATCGATCTGAAACCTCTTGCCACAAACCGGCCATCTTCAATGAATCTTCAACCTTTTCATCGATGTAGGATTTCTTTTTAATCCCTCGGATTCTTAATCCATACGCAATATTCTCGTAGATACTTTTTGGAAATGGATTGGGTTTTTGGAAAACCATACCTATTTTCATGCGAACTTCAATCGGATCAATATCAGTTGATAAAATATTCACCTGATCAGGTAACAAAAGAATACTTCCATCGTACTTAACATTTCCGTACAAATCATGCATACGGTTAAAACATCGTAACAATGTTGTTTTGCCACAACCTGATGGACCAATCAGTGCCGTAATTTTATTTTCAAAAATAGGCAGACTGACTGATTTTAAAACCAATGCTGAATGACTATAGCTAAAATTTAAATTCTTCACTTCTGCTTTTCTATTCATAGATAATCCTGCAAATTTTTATTTGCGCTACCATTTATACTTCTTTCGAAAGCGATAGCGAATATAAATCGCTACGGCATTCAATAGAAGTGTCATTGTTAAAAGAACTAAACCTGCTGCTGCTGCATTTATATGAAATTCCTCTTGGGGACGTGATACCCAATTAAACATTTGAATAGGCATAACGGTATACGGGTCGGTAAGCCACTTCATACTCAGGTAGGGAGCAATATCTGAAACGGGTGCTGTCGGCAAAAATGCAATAAACGTCAATGCGCCAACTGTAATTAACGGCGCTGTCTCTCCAATAGCTCGCGAAAGCGCAATTACGACTCCCGTCATAATCCCTCCAGATGAATACGGCAGAATATGATTCCAAATTGTTTGCCATTTTGTTGCACCCAAGGAATAGGAAGCTTCTCGAATATGCGATGGAATTGTTCGAATGGCCTCTCGAGTTGTAACAATAATAATCGGAAGAACCAATAATCCCAAAGTCATTCCCGCCGTAATAATTGTTTGCCCTAATCCAAAGCGATAGACAAAAATTCCAAGAGCCATTAATCCAAAAGTGATTGATGGAATGCCTGCAAGATTTAAAATATTAATTTCAATAATTTTTGTAAAAATATTTTTAGGTGCGTACTCTTCTAAATAAATTCCAGACGCAATCCCAAGTGGAATAGCCATCAATGCCGTCACTAAAACCACACAAAAGCTACCCACCCATGCCGATAAAATACCGGCACGCTCTGGAAAACGTGATGGAAAACTGGTGAAAAAATGACTGGAAATTCGGGGCATTCCCGTCATAGCCATATCAATAATCAAGCTCAGCAAAATCACCAATGCGACGATCATCGTAATTAGTCCTATAAACCAAAAATATTTGTCTTGCCGCTTGAGTTGCTCAATTAGTTTTTTCATTTGAATTTCTTTTCCATATTGGAGCGAATAAGCTGGCCAATAAGATTAAATACTAATGTAAAAATAAGAAGAACCAAACCTGAAACATAAATTGAACGATAGCCAATTGACCCCTGAGGCAAATCACCAAGACTCACTTGCACAATAAATGCAGTTATTGTTTGCGTTGATTCCAAAGGATTAAATGATAGACGCGGTTGTAAACCAGCAGCAATTGCCACAACCATAGTTTCACCTAATGCTCGGGATATTCCCAATATATATGCTGACGCCACTCCAGAAAAGGCCGCAGGCAAAATCACTCGAAATGAAGTCTGAAACTTCGAGGCTCCCAAGGCCAAACTCCCTTCGCGAAGATGCAAAGGAACAGCCCGCATGGCATCCTCTGACAAACTACTGATGTAGGGTATGATCATCACACCCATAACAAGTCCTGCACTTAAGGCATTAAAGCTCGATATCCCAGGAATAATTTTTTGCAAAAGTGGCGTTACAAACAGCATCGCAAAATACCCATACACAACCGTAGGTATTGCAGCTAAGAGTTCCAAAATTGGCTTGAATATTTCGCGCATTTTTTCAGAAGAATACTCACTCAGAAAAACAGCCGTTATCGTACCTAATGGAATTGCAACTAAGAGAGCTATTACTGTAGTTAGTAAAGTTCCGCACACTAAAGTCATTATTCCATACTGTGCATTTTCAAAAAGTGGTGTCCACTCTCGATCAAATAAAAACTGACTCAACGAAACATCATCAAAAAAAGGCAAGGCCTCAACCACCAAAGTCCAAACAACACCAACTGTAACAAGCACTGAACTGGCAGCACAAATAAACAAAAATGCTTTGATTAGAAATTCTTTCAATACTCGAAAGCGACGTTTAGTGCTGTGAGGAGTTGAAAATTCAGTCTTCACTAGCGACCATAATCATCTTGATAGCGGATGATGTCATCTTCACCAAAATAAGACCCAACTTGAACCTCAATAAATTCAACCATCTCTGAGCCCGTGTTAATAATTCGGTGTTTTGCACCTTGAGGAATATGAATATGCTGACCTTGTACTAATTTATGATTTGTATCATTCAAAACTACCGTTGCCGTCCCGCGTACGATAATCCAATGTTCTGAGCGATATTGATGCGATTGATATGAAATTTTTTGCCCAGGTGCCACTTTGATTATTTTTGACTTAAAATAAGTCTCATCCTTTAAAATCTCAAATTCGCCCCATGGTCTCATTTCAAACGGATGTTCTTCGAGTAATTTATTGTTTTGTTCTTTAACCAAATTAACGACATCTTTGACTTTTTGAGATTGGCCTTTTTTGCAAATCAGCATGGCATCTGTTGTATCAACAACCATGATGTCATCTACACCGACGAGACTATATACTTTTTTTTCTTTTGAAAAAATTGTATTCCTAGAAGCATCCACTTGGATGGGTTGTTTAAAAATATCTAGCTTTTCCTTACTGTCTGAATTTATTTGATCCAAAACATCCCAAGAGCCCAGATCACTCCAACCAATATCACATGGAACACAACTTAATTGTTCACTTTTAAGTTTTTCCACAATGGCATAATCGAAGGAAATATTTTTAACTTTAGAGTAAATTTCTTTTAAATTATCAAAGTCAGTGTGCAATTCCGAAATCAAAGACCACATCTCCGGCTGATGTAATTTAAAATAATGAATCATTTCTGATACTTTAAAAATAAAAATTCCGGCATTCCAAAAAAAACTTCCATCTTGAATAAATTTTTCAGCCGTTGAGTGATTTGGCTTTTCATGAAATTTCAAAACTTCTGATGCTTGATTCAAATTGAAATTTTTTGGCACCTGTATGTATCCAAAACCAGTTTCAATGCGATCAGGACGAATTCCCAGCACCACAACCTTACCCTTGGTTGCTTCTTCAGTGGCCATCTCAATTGCTTTTTCAAATGCAGCAGTTTTAGTGATCAGCGCATCTGAAGAGAATACGCCACAAACTTGACCTTGCAAACCAAGCAGCTCCAAGTACCGACAAGCGACGGCAACTGCTGGTGCTGTGTTTTTTCCTTCACTTTCATAAATAATTTTACGAATGATAAATTGATGGTCGCTGATTTCTTTTTCAGTTAATACTTTTAACTTTTCAGAAGTAATAATTAAGGGTGATTCAAACATCTGTAAGCGACGTAAAGTCAAAGTTTGTAAGGAATCCTTCAACAGATGGGAAAACTGTTTCGGGTGACTCGCTCGGGAGATGGGCCACAATCGGGTGCCACTTCCGCCACTCAAGACAATGGGAATTAATTTCATGGGTTAAAATTGCCTTGAAACAACGGGATGATCAACTACTTTGGCAACTCATAAATCTTCAAAGTGCTTTGAATTTGGTCAAACAGACCAAACTAATTCAGCATCGCTTTGGTTTTACGAATATCGTCTACAAATTGACGCACCAATGTTGTCATCTGATCCATTTTTTGGACGACTTGAATCATGTCTTTGCTGTGTTCTTTTTCTTTTTTGAAGGCAAATTTCACATCTTTCAATGCCTGACGAGCACCTTCGATGGAAAATTTATCTCGGTACAAAAGTTTACGAATCAAAAAGGCATTCTCAACATCTTTTTTAGTATAAAGTCGCTGATTGTTAGATGCTTTTTTTGGCTTTAAAATTTCAAACTCTTGTTCCCAGTATCTCAGCACATACTGTTTGATACCCAATAAATCAGCTACATCTCCAATTTTAAAACCAAAGCGATCTGGAATTGTTGCTATTTCTGCCATCAGTTCTTCATCAACTAAAACATGAGGCATAGATGCTGATTCTGCCTTTAGCTCAGGCTCTGATTTAACTTCGGATTTTGCTTCAGCAGGAACAAATTTATCCTCTAAAGACAAGATTTCGTCGGCATCAGTGCCTATGATCACGGATTCAGTTTCATTCGTCGTCATCGTCATCCTTTAAGTGTGCGTATTCCTCACCGTTCAGCATGGCTTTTAAAACCTGACTCGGTCGGAATGTTAACACACGACGTGCAGAAATTGTAATCTGCTCGCCAGTTTGGGGGTTGCGACCAACGCGTTCATTTTTTCCACGCACCATAAAATTTCCAAAACCAGAAATTTTAACTTTGTCGCCATTTTGCAATGTGTTCTTTAATGAATTGAATACCATTTCAACAAGTTCACTGGCTTCTTTTTTAGAGAACCCAATTTTTTCATAAACTTTTTCAACAATATCTGCTTTAGTTACTGTTGAATGTCCCACATTTTGCCCAGCCATGATTAAACCACCCTTATATAAAAATCGTAGCAAGTATTTGAAATGAATCAAGTTTTTGAAATAAAATACCTAACACATTGCGGCTATTGGCGTAATGTCGCTCCTAATGACTTTTGTGCACCTTCAATGACCTTTTGAGACAGATTTTGAATTTCACTTTCACTCAATGGAGTCGTGAAACTGTGCAACTCGACCTTCAAAGCCACTGATTTTTTGCCATGAGGCAACTTATCGCCTTCATAAATATCAAAAACATGAATCTGCTTTAAGTTGGCTCCAGCGGCTTTCTTAATTTCTTTGATCAAATCGCCAACGGGTTTTCCCGAGTCCATAACAAATGCAAAATCCCGTTCGACAGGTTGAAAACTAGAAAGAGATTTGAATTTTCGGGGACGAGGTTGACCCACTAATAATTGCTGCAAGTCGATTTCAGCAACAGCCACATCGCAGCGAATTTTCTTTTGATTCAGCCAACCCGGATGAACTGAGCCCACAAATCCAATATTTTTACCTTCAACGACCAATGAAGCAAACTGCCCACGATGCAAAAATGCCGGAGCATCCGTGCTTTGCAACCAGGTGAATGAATTGATTTGATACGCTTGCAATAACTTTTCAACAGCCGCTTTCACTTGAAATAAATGTGGCGCCGTCGTTTTAAACACTCCAATAGGATCACCCCAACTGATGAGGGATGTGCGAAGTGTTTCTTTATACTCATTTCCAGAGCGAAAGAAAATGCCTCCACTTTCGAACAGTTTTCCATAACTATTTCCCGCATGAACATTAGATAAAACATTCTGCGCCAATCCAAACGAAAGCGTTCGTCGCATTCCATTTAATTCTTCACTTAATGGATTCATCAACGGAATGGATTTCTCGTCAGTCATCAACCCTGTTTTTTGTAAAACAGCAGTTGATCCTAAAAATTGAGACTCTTCTTTTTCATTCACAAAAGCATAATTAAACGCCTGAGAAAATCCTTGTGCGCGAAAAAGTGATGACACTTTTTGCACCTCCATATATTGAAAATCATGAGCCACAGGTTCCGTTTTTAAAACGGGAATTGTTTCTCCCAGATGTTCATACCCATGAAGCCGCGCATACTCTTCTACTAAATCCATATCCGAATTCAGATCGAATCGAAAAAGAGGTGGCGTGATTTTAAAATTCCCGGCTCCTGCAGAGTCGATCTTGCATTGCAAGCCCTGAAGATACTGGATAAATAATTTTTCATCAGCCACATAGCCCAAGCGATCTGAAACCGTTTGAATAGAAATTGAAATGGGATTTTTAACAACGGGCATCGGATACACATCATGGTGATCACCATAAGCTTCTCCACCTGCAACTTGTTGAATCAAGTAAACCGCACGGTCCATAATTTCAAAAGTAGAGCTGGGATCAACTCCGCGCGAAAAGCGATATGCCGAATCTGTTTCAATTCCATGAGCTCTGGATGATTTTCTGGCGCTCATCGGTTGGAAGTAGGCACTTTCTAAAAAGATATTTTGGGTCTTCTCAGAAACTCCTGAATTAAGTCCGCCAATAACTCCAGCTAACGCCACTGCTTTTTCGGAATCACAAATTAATAACTCATCTCCTGTCATCACAATTTCTTGTTCTTTGAGGGTTTTAAATTTTTCATCTTTTTTAGCTGTTCGAACCACAATGCTGTTACCCATCAAAAGGTCTGCATCAAATGCATGAAGCGGTTGTCCCATTTCAAGCATCACATAATTTGTAACATCCACCACATTGTTGATGGAATTCTGCCCGATGGACTGCAATTTTTGAACAAGCCATGCGGGGCTTGGTCCAATTTTTACTTTGGCGATATAGCGACCACAATACCGTGGGCAAAGATCCGCATTTTCAATTTTCAAAGACACTTTATTTTTTGTCGAGAGACTAACAAACTGTTTTTGAATTTCGGGTTTCTTCACCGGCTTATTCAACAAACACCCAATTTCGCGAGCTAAACCATAATGACTCAAACAATCCGCACGGTTTGGAGTGACCTTCAATTCAAATGTCACATCATCATGACCAGCAAATTCAGCAAAGTTTTTCCCAACAGGAGCCGTCGGATCAAGAATAACAATTCCATCGCTGGTGTCAGCCATTCCTAATTCTTTGTAGGAGCACAACATCCCTAAACTTTCCACATCACGAATCTTTGATTTTTTAATAGCAAAGTTTCCCGGAAGCACTGCACCTGGCAGCGCCACAATCACTTTATCGCCTGCTTTGTGATTTTGCGCACCACAAACAATTTGTGCCACTTGCCCCGGTGCAATTTCAACCTGACACAGTGAAAGCTTATCCGCATTGGGATGCTTGTCCTTGACCGTGACAAGACCAACGACAACATTTTGAAAATCTTTGGCTTTATTCTGGATTTCCTCAACCTCTAAGCCGGCCTTTGTTAAAAGATCTGCCAAGGCTTGCGGTTCTGCCAAAAAGCTACTGATATCGACGAACTCATTAATCCATTTTAACGAAATTTTCATTTTGTTTACCTAAATTAAAATTGTTTTAAAAAACGCACATCATTCTGTGGAAATAAACGAATATCATCCACGCCATACTTAATAATGGCCATCCGCTCGACACCAAATCCAAATGCAAATCCTTGCCATTTTGGATACTCCACTTTGGCAAATTCAAATACCTTTGGATTGATCAAACCGCATCCACCAATTTCGATCCACCCCGTATGTTTACACAGTGAACAGCCTTTCCCTTTGCAAATAGGACAAGAGCAATCGACTTCCGCAGACGGTTCTGTGAATGGAAAAAAACTAGGACGAAAACGAGTTTTTAATCCGGGACCAAAAAATTCTTTAACAAAAAAGGAAATGGTTCCCTTTAAGTCAGCCATGGAAACTTTCTCATCCACGCACATGCCTTCTATTTGATGAAAATTCGGCAAATGCGAAATGTCACTGTCGCATCGAAATACAGGCCCCGTGCCAATCACACGCAAGGGTGGTTTTTCATTCTCTAACGAGTGAATCTGAATCGGAGACGTGTGCGTGCGAAGCACATGGGTTTCATCAATAAAGAATGTATCCTGCATATCTCTGGCAGGATGATTCTTGGGAATATTGAGGGCTTCAAAATTATAATAATCTTTTTCAATCATGGGCCCCGTACGCAAAGCATATCCAAGGCGCGCCATAATTCCAAAAATTTCATTCGTCACTTTGTAAATAGGATGTTCACTTCCCAGTGGCTGAATATCTATGGGTAAAGTCAGATCCAACTTCTCACTTTCCATTTGAGAGTTGATCTCTTTATTTTTAAGCTCATCTTCGGCCTTTGAATAAAAAGCTTCCAGCTCGGTTTTAACATCATTCACCAGTTTTCCGAATTGAGGTTTTTCCTCTTTGGGAAGTGTGGCCATTAATTTCATGGTTTCCGTTAAAGCTCCGCTTTTTCCTAAATACTGAACTTTAGCGTTGTAAAGTTCGGTGGAATTCTGAGCCGCTTGAAAAGCTTTCAAAGCCTTTTGTTTTATATCGTTTAATTGAGTTTGTGACATGGGATTAGTATCCAGAATAATTTAAGTCTTTTCAAGTATTTAGCCCTATGATAAGTTCCTTTTGTGGCGCATAAAAATAAGCAAAATTATTCTCCTTATAAGGCCAGGCTTGAAAAGGCCGGCATTAATCCTGTTCAAAAAGCTTCAAATCGCAGCTTTAAAGCTGAAAAGATCTATTCCCCCGAAGAAGCCAATGATCGCTTAGCTGATATTTTTCGCAATCATGACTTTAAATGCTCCCATGAAGAAAGGCAGAAGCTGGCCCTTTTTTATTCAGTCCTGATGCAAAACCAAGAACATCAAAACTTTACCCGCCTCCTTAAAATCAAAGACATTGCCATCAAGCACTTTATTGACTCACTGATCATCACCGAGCTTTGCGATTTGCAGTTTCCTTTGCTTGATTTAGGAACCGGACCTGGATTTCCAGGAATTCCGCTAAAAATCCGATACCCTGATCAAAAAATTCTTTTGGCCGAAGGTGTTCAAAAACGAGTCGAGTTTTTAAAAACAGTCCGCGAAAAACTGGATCTTAAAAATTTGGACATCATTGGCCGCAATGTGAACGAATTTTTTGTTTATCCGGTCAATGGGGTCATTACCCGAGCTGTTGAAGATATTCCAAATACCCTACGAAATGTTTTGAGTTGTCTTCAATGTGGCGGAGCTGTTTATTTTATGAAAGGCCCCGGAGTTGATCCTGAATTCAAATTGATTCCTGATGAACTTTTGGAATTTTACACATTAGAAAAAGACATCGCTTATGATTTAAAGCACACCGAAAATCACCGCCGCCTCGTGATTTTTAGAAAAATTAAAAACGCTCCACTACCGGACGATCCTGACGAGGAAGTTGAATAATGCAAACCCAAGTGATTACTTCTGAATCCAATGAAAAATTAAAAATTTTTAAATCTCTTCTGAGCGCCAAGGGAATCAAAGAGCATCATCAGTTTATTCTGAGTGGCCGCAAGTTAGTGGACGAGTTTTTATCGCAAAAACTGATGCGGTTTAAGCTTCATGCCATTGTTTTTGATAGTGAAAACTGGACTCCGGCTATTTTGAAACTTCAAACGACTCAAAAATTTGTGATTCCAAAAGCCACCTTCAAAGAACTCGACGTCATCGGCACTGGCGAGCCTCTGTTGATTATTGAGTTCAATGCTTTTGAAGCCAAAGATTTTCAATCATCTCCGCAAGAACTTGAAGTCGTATGTCCATTGGGTGATCCACGCAATCTTGGCGCCTTGATCCGCTCCGCAGTTGGACTTGGTGCCCGCGAATTCATATTAACAAAAGAATCGGCTCATCCCTTTTTACCACAGTCTGTTAAAGCGTCCTCTGGTGCTGTGCTTTATGCTCATTTTAAAAAAACCGATTTAGCCATCAATGAAATTCCAGTTGTTCGTGATAATATGGCTTTGGACTTAGATGGGCATGTGATCTCGGCGGTGAAATGGCCTCAGAATTTGCGCTTATGGGTTGGTGAAGAAGGTCCTGGATTGAAGCTCACCCCACAGCAGAAAAAAGCAATGACCCTGGTGACAATTCCCACTCAACGAGTGGAATCATTGAATGCCATGGTTTCGGCATCGCTAGCTATTTGGGAATGGAAAAAAAGCTCGGTTCAAACAAAAAACTAATATTTACGAATCAACCAAACTCGGTAAAAAGCCTCGAGCACTATTTTAAGTGACATTTTACTTTGCCCGACACGTCGATCCTCGAAAGTGATCGGGACTTCTAGGACAGGATAATTATATTTTTGAGCTTTATACTTCAGCTCAATTTGAAAACTGTAACCATTTGATTGAATCGTGTCTAAACCAATATCTTGAAGCACTTTCGTTTGCCAACCATTGAAACCTCCGGTCCAATCCCGAATAGGATATCCCAAGATCAACCGCGAATACACACCTCCACCCCGTGAAATGAGTTTTCGTAAAAAACCCCAATTGACGGTTTTCCCACCTGATACATATCTCGATCCAAGGACAACAGGATGAGTTTCAATTTTTTCTAGAATTTTTATTAAATCTTGCGGAGAATGAGAAAAATCAGCATCCATCTCGATCATGGCATCATACTTATTCTGAAGTCCCCATTTAAATCCAGCGATGTAGGCTTGTCCTAAGCCATTTTTTTGAGTTCGCTTGAGTAAATTCACTCGTGGAGAATGTTGACGAAACTTCAAAACTTCGTCCGCCGTTCCATCCGGAGACGAATCATCCACAACGAGCACATCAAATTCTGTCGGTAATTGCATCAGTGCCGGAAGCAATTGTTTGATATTTTCAATCTCATTATACGTTGGAACAATGACTAATTTTTTCATTTTTATTTCTCCGTACAAGGAATCAGATTAAAAGGTAAATGAATAGGCTTGTGGTTCCAAAGACTCAACATAAACCCACCACCACCAGATCCCGTTAACTTAACTGCAAGTGCACCATGTTTCAAAAGCAGTTCCTCGTGGTTTTTAACATTCTGATTCATTAAACCCCAATCGCGAAAACAACTGTGAGCTTTATTCATGGCATCTATCCAACCCGCTTCGTTTTTTTGATGATTTAATAGTTCTGAAAATTGACTCACGGCAGACATCATGCGTTCATCAATTTCTTTTGCAAATTGGGGTTGATCTAATCCCAGATTCTTCACTCGCGTTACACAGTCCTTGGTAATACCTTGTGCTCCGGTGTGCGACAAATAAAGTTGTGGCATGTGGTAATTCTCAATTTCATGGATTCCTTGTTCACGAGAAAACAAAAGTGGTTTCTTCCGCAGCACAACGGCAATATCGACACCACTGCTTTCGCCATGAAATAAGTTTTCTAATTGACGTGCAAATTCATAAAGAGAATCTGTTTGTGGCTCCTTCTGCGAATCCGTAGATACATAACCCAAAAAGTGAAAAAACTCAGCCACCGCCACGCAAAGTGTGGCTGAAGCTCCCATACCCGCTCCAAAAAGAATATTGGACTGAAGAATCACCTGTCCCGTTAATGTTTCAGATTGAATCTTTAGAGTCTCAAGAGCACGGGCAAATACAGCATTGACCACAGATTGGATTTCCAAAGAATTCTCGCCACGCAGAGTGATTTCAAAAGGCATTTCACTCGTGAAATAAAATATTTCAAGGTACTGACTGGTCAGTGGAAAAACCAAGGCCTTTCCACCACGAAGGACGGTGTGTTCTCCTGCAAGAATCCACTTGCCCGGAATTTTCTGATAAAATGCAGGTGCTGAATTAAGATTTTGCACAATATCCCTCGTCGGTCCACATTGGAAAACTTGGATTAAAGACGGACTTGTATTTTTTGTAAGTGTCAGTCTGATCCGGCCGGTATAACAAATGAATATTGCTTCCGGCATCCATAGTGACCAATGGTCCGTCTTTTTCAGATCTCCACAATTCTAAAATCTGTCGCAGAACCTGTTGAGATCCCGCCGTCATATACATAAAAGGTGGTTTTGAGGTGTGAAATAATACATGCATATCCCAGAATTCATTCCAACAAATTTGAAAAGCCTCTTCCCAGTGCCCACGGCTTAAAGACTCAGACAAATCCTGCAATCTTTTTTCAGCTCTTTCAGGTCGATTTAAAAATAACTCTGAGGTTAGAACCAACTGATGTGCCTGACTTGATGAAACAGCTTTAATGCTTTCATCACATAAAATCACTTGATGCTTAAGATTTGAAATCGGCAAAGCCACGGGCTCGATACTTTCTGAAGTCCACTTCACCCACGGTCCTGAAAAAGATCGACAGGAAGACCCCGATCCCAATTTGGAAATCAGTGCCAATTGCAATTCAGATTTTTGAATCGTTGTACTACAGGCATAAGCCGCTCGTGTCAGTGCCGCAAAGCTTGAAGCCGAACTGGCCAATCCACAATCTGACGGAAAATTATTTGCGGATTCAATATGGTAAAATCCAGACAGATTGAATTCTTTTTTTAATTTTGCAAAAAAACTTAAAAATTTCTTCTTGCCCGTTTCAGAAAGTTCAATAGGCCGAAGATCCGAACGAACAAAAGGCCGCCATTGATCCTCAAGCAATTGAGGTCCCGGTTGCAATCGAACAAATGTTCGTAAATGATCCAATGTGTAGGACAGTGACGAATTGCATGGTCGATTATTCACAGGATCTGTTTTTCCCATATATTTGATCAATGCAATATTAGATGGAGCCGACGCTTCAATCCACATAGGCACTCCCTTGAACCTGAGACAATTGATCTAAAATCCCCATAGCAATATCCTGTGTTGTCGCGCAAATATTTAAATTCAATTCTGAAATCTTATGTTTCACATGAGAAAAATTCTCCGTTCGACACATCACAAAAATCACATCCGCGCCCATGGCGCCACACGGTTTTGCAGAAAGAATTTCTGGGGATTTACGAAGGTTTAAGCTCAACTCTAAAGATTCTTTCTGAATGAACTGCTCCCTCACTAAAAAATCAGACCACTCGTTTAATCCTCGACAGAAATCCTCGCCATTTTTTTTAAAATACAACTCCACAATGGGATTCGAAATTCTGGGAAAATGTCTGATTTGATCTAAATTCAATGTCGCTAAATGCTCGTGCGTTTTCACTTTCAATCCCGTTGAAACTATAAAAAACTCAAAATCTGAGAAATTCCAACCCAAAGATTGATAGACCTGAGACTCCTGATCAAAATGCAAGATGCGTCCAAAATACTGAATGGCCATATCCAAACCACTCACTCGCGCTCCACATTTTTCACTTATACTTTGATATTGAAGTCGGATATCCGAAAAATTGGAATTGGCTTTTAACGTAGGAATTAAAACACTCAGGTACTCGGCTGTGGATTTACCGAATCCACCCCATCCAATATGATCTTGAAATTGAAAAGGGAATTTCCTTTTGGATTCACTCCAAAGTAATCCCGCAGGACTCTGCTCAGAAAATGGAAACGAAAAATTCTCTTGGGAAATTGTCTGCATCGAAAATCCAGGCGTCGTGGCGACTCCCAGAACAGACCCCTCAACCAATGCTGAATACTCTCCGACCAGAAATGTTTTTCCAGGAATCACGAACGTCATTTAGTGATGGGTGCTATTTCTGAGGTCTTTAAGAACTTCAACAGCATTTGATAAAGAAATACGTTTTCTTAAAGCTAAAATTTCTTCTAATTTTTTAACCATTGTTGGCATTTCATTCTCAGTTGCCCCTGCACCCAGTGATAAATTCTTAATATGTAATTTCATGTGACCTTCGATAATTCCAACAGTTGTCAGAGCTCGTAAGGCACCTAAGTTTTGAACCAATCCAACAGCAGCAATAACTCGTGACAACTCAGTCGCTGATAGAACACCTAATATCTTCATCGAAATTTTTGCAGATGGGTGTAGCGCTGTCACACCGCCAACAGTTCCCACAACCAATGGAGCTTCTAGTGTTCCTATCAATCCGCTTGGTGTTTGACGCCATTTTGTGATCGAACGATATTGTCCACCTTGTGTCGCAAAAGCATGGACTCCGGCCTCGACCGCGCGCCAATCATTACCTGTTGCAATGAGTATCGGATCAATCCCATTCAAAACACCCTTATTGTTGGTTGCTGCACGATAGGGGTCAAGTTCAGCAAAGCGCGAAGCCTCTTCAATTTTTAAAGCCAAATCAGGATCAATATTTTTAAGTTCGACTGTCGCGCGCGTCAGTTTTGTATCCACCAAATTAGATAGAATACACATATTGACTGTTTCCCCCGTAAAAAGTTCTAGGGGCTCTTTTAAAAACTCACAAACTTGATTCATGATGTTGGCACCCATGGCATCACACGGATCCATATAGATATGAACAACGCCCATCTCAAAACCATCATCACGAACCAACCGTCGAACAGTTATGTTACGAACGCCACCGCCACGGGCAACTAAACCAAATGCCACTTCACGATTAGCCAATTCGATCAAATAATTTTTCTGATGCAAGATTTGTGTTTCAAAGTTTCCAAAATTATTCACTTTAGCAAACTGAATTTGGCCAATTATTTCAGTTCCTAAAATTTCAGTTGTCACGGATCCGTTCTCTCGAACCCATTTTGCTGTTTTTGATGCCGCAGCAATAATGGACGTTTCCTCAACGGCCATTGGAATTATAAAGTCTTTCCCATCAATTCGAAAATTAGTAGCAACTCCCATTGGCAATTGAAAGTAGCCAATCACATTCTCAACAAATTTTTCTGCCAAGCTGACATCTTTTAATCCGCCTTTGCGCAAGTACTCAGCGTCCTCGATCGAGATCAAATCAACATCAGTTAATGTTTTCAAACGCTGTTCATAGTTTAGCTTTGAAAAACCTTTAAATAGGGCGTTTTTATTATTTTTCATGCCTGATACTGCCAAACCTTTTTATGTAAAAATTCTTCAGTGCGTTTTATCCCAAGACAAAACATGGATACTTTGAGTTGATAATCAAAAACGTCCATGACCTTCATGACTGCTATTTCAGAATCAATCGCTGCCTTCATCAAGGGTTGAGCAATTCCAATGGCCCTTGCTCCTAAAGCCAAACATTTTGCTGTATCAACACCACTTCGTATTCCACCCGAAGCAAAAATAGGATGAAAGAGCACATACTCTTGACACTGCAAAAGGCAATCAATCGTACTGCTTCCCCAATCACTGAAAGCAGAAATAGCCATTTTCTCGGTAGAATCATCCTCATGTCTTAAGGCTTCAATATAACCCCAATGAGTTCCACCATGTCCTGCAACATCAACAGCATAAACTCCGATATCGATTAGTTTTTTAACGAGATCTGCTGAAATTCCAAAACCGACTTCCTTCACCAAAATAGGAATTTTCGATTTTTTGACTAAGGTTTCAATGGATTTCAATCCATGAGTAAAATCCACATGACTATTTTTTTGAAAAACTTCTTGAAGTGGATTTAAGTGTATATACAAAGCCACCGCATCCAGATTTTCAGCCAGCTTCAATATGGCTTCGGCAGGATACTGAATCACTTCAAGTATACCCACGTTTGAAATAAAACGGACATCTGGTGCCAACTTGCGAATTTCTTTCCATTCATGAGCCGCATCAGGATCTGTGAGCTCTTTTCGCTGAGATCCGATGGCCATCAGCCAATTCTTTTCTTGAGCTGCTAATGCCAATCGCAGATTGATAGATTTTGAATCTTCATGACCCGCTGTCATGGATGAAATAAAATGAGGTGTTGAAAATGTGAAATCAAATAACTGGGTTTGAAGATGGATATCGTTAAAACGAATTTCAGGCAGCGCATTGTGCGATAATTTTATTTTCGCAAACTGACTATCGGCCAATTGCTGAGATTGCTCGGATAATGCCAGGCGAATATGATCTTTCTTTCTTTGTTCGAAATCGTTTTTCATTTTTACCCTTATCTAGTTGTCCTCAATAAAAAAGGCGAGCTGTATTCCAACTCGCCTTTAACAAAGCATAACTAATATGGCCTTTATTTAATAGCGTGTTGGCAAAGTGATGTGAATGCTGTTGCATCCGTAATTGCCAAGTCTGCTAATACTTTACGATCCAACTCGATACCGGCTTTAATTAAACCACCGATTAAACGTGAGTAAGTCGTGCCATTCATGCGTGCTGCTGCATTAATTCGTTGAGTCCACAAAGCACGGAAAGAACGTTTTTTCATTTTTCTGTGTTTGTAGGCATACGCCATACCACGGTCATTTTTTTCAACCGCGTGAGTGTATGAACGCGAACCCGCTGAGTAGTAACCTTTAGCTCTTTTTAAAACTTTTTTGTGGCGACGACGATTAGTCATCCCCGATTTTACACGTGCCATCGTTTACTCCTTAAAAGCCGAATTGGCGCTTCACTTGAAGCATGTTTGCATCAGCGACATAAATAACTTGTCCCAGATGACGTTTAGTTTTCGAACTCATGTGAGAGTTCAAGTGGCGCATTTTTGTTTGTTTGCGTTTCACTTTTCCGCTTTTAAGAACGCGCATGCGTTTCTTTGCACCAGAGTGCGTTTTCATAATGACCTTCCTCCGACAGGGCGAGATCTTGAAATAAGATCTACTTGTTAGCCAACTGACAGCCTTAATTTGAGTCTTATAGATGTAGGGAATTATGGTGAAAAAATCAAGGATTTTAGTAACTTAGATGTCTAGATCAGCACGAACTGCTTAAAATACGTGCTGATTGTTAATAAAATACGCTCACTACTGATTTAAGATGGTTGGAGGACATCGAAATGTCGTTCCTAAAAAGACTGTTTGAGGAATTTTTTCAGTCTGCTCTTCGGCCTTTTGCTCAGGGGCTTCCTTTGCATCTTTTTTGGTGACATCAACTATTGCAGAATGAGTCGTAGCCATTTTAGACTTATTTTTTGACATAAAAACTAAAATATTACCATTCAATTTAAAAGCCTTATTTCGAAGATCAATACGAGTATCTAAAGTCATTTCTGGTTCTTTGCCAGCAGTCACAACTGTATCTTCATTTTCTTGGACGCTGGAAACTTCGCCCATATACAAACACCCTTTAGGTTCTGCATCGAAAATACGAATACGTTCGGCCCCTGGGGTCACAGTTTTTGAAACACATGATACCAACCCCAAAACAACAGCCCCCAGAATGGCAATGGTCATTTTATTCCTCATCCGGCTCATTGTCCTTCATAGGTTCGAGCACTTCTTCTTTTTTAGAAGGGTGAAGTTTCATGTATTCTTTTACTTTTGCTGGATCCGGAGCAATCAAGGTAAAAAGATTTTTACCTTCGGTCTTTGGCGGCGCCTCCACCAAGGCAATATCTTTAACGTAATCAATGGCCTTACGAATAACAGCAACACCGGCTTCTTGGTGTGCCATCTCTCGACCCATAAAGCGAAGATTAATTTTAACTTTGTCGCCATCCAAAATAAAGCGGCGGGCGTGTTTCATCTTGGTTTCAAAATCATGTTGATCCGTTCGCGGACGCATTTGAATTTCTTTGATTGTCACGATCACTTGATTTTTTCTGGATGCAGCGGCTTTCTTTTTCTCTTCGTATTTGTATTTGCCGTAGTCCATGATTTTACAAGTGGGCGGCTGAGCTGTCGGAGCAATCTCGATCAAATCAAGACCTTTATCTTCGGCCATGCGAATGCCTTCAGGTACGGTCATCACTCCAACCATCGTCCCATTTTCATCAATCAGACGAATTTGTTGAGCGCGAATTTCGCGGTTGACGCGAAGTCCGTCTTTTTCTCGTTTTTTATCGCGATCGAATTTTCCTGGCGGGCGTGGTGGGCGTGGTACAATGGCGTTAATGGCTAACCTCCGTAGTTAGTTTTCGTGTTTGAATTGTTTCTTGAATCATATGAAATGCTTTTTCCCAAGCGATATTGTTGTGAATTGTTCCATCACGCAATCGAATTGAAACAGTTTTTGCCTCGGCTTCTTTATCACCGACAATCAACATAAATGGAACTTTTCGAAGCTGGGCTTCGCGAATTTTAAAATTAAGTTTTTCACTGCGACGATCAAACTCAACACGAATGGTCGCGTCTTTCATTTGTTTTTCCATCATTTCACAGAACTCATTCACCCGATCTGTCACATTTAAAATCATCACCTGAGTTGGCATCAGCCATGTCGGCATATTCCCGATGGTGTGTTCCAAGTAGACACTGATGAATCGCTCCAAAGATCCCAATACAGCCCGGTGAAGCATCACGGGACGATGCTCTTTATTGTCCTCGCCTGTGTATTTTAAATCGAATGCCTCAGGCAAATTAGGATCAACCTGAATAGTTCCTGTTTGCCAAGAACGCCCGATCGCATCAATGAAATGCATTTCTAATTTTGGACCATAGAATGCGCCCTCACCCGGAGAAATCGCATATTCCAAACCCATCTCGGTGATGGCCTCGGCCAAAGCCTTTTCAGCAAAATCCCAATACTCCTCGGAACCCATTCGTTTTTCAGGACGAGTTGCCAAAAATAATTTGTAATTGGGCATACCTAAAGTTTGGTAAATGGTATTGAGCAAATCAATAAACTTTGAAATTTCAGATTTCAATTGATCTAGAGTACAAAAAATATGTGCATCATCCTGACAAAAAGTTCGAACGCGCGACAAACCATGCAGTGAACCTGATTTTTCATAGCGATGAAGTCGTCCAAAATCAGCCATTCGCAGTGGTAATTCACGGTACGAATGCTTCTCTGATCCAAACAGCAAGCAATGACTTGGGCAGTTCATGGGTTTTAATCCAAATTCACGCTCGTCTGGATTTGTAAAATACATATTTTCTTTGTAATTTCCGTAATGTCCCGAAGTTTTAAAAAGTTCAATATCAAAAATCTGTGGTGTGATAACCTCTTGGTAATCAAATTTTTGATAAAGTTCACGAATATATTTCGTCAATTCATTGTAAATAATTGTTCCACGGCCCGTAAAAAATGGTGATGCCGGTGCCAAATCATGAAACATAAAGAGGCCCAAATCTTTTCCCAATTTACGATGATCACGTTTTTTAGCTTCTTCAAGCTGCACAATATAGGCGTCTAATTCTTTTTTATCTTGAAAAGCTGTCGCGTAAATTCGCTGAAGCATTGGATTTTTTTCGTCACCACGCCAATAAGCACCAGCAACAGACATCAGCTTGACCGCTTTGATCTGCCCCGTACTTTGCACATGGGGACCGCGACAAAGATCAAACCAGTCCCCTTGATGATAAATACCTACAACGGTTTCACCTTTTTTGGCTAAATCTTCGATCAACTCGACCTTAAAGCGCTCATTCATTTTCTTGAAAACTTCGATCGCTTTTTCAATTGGCCAGTTTTCACGAATTAACGGAAGATCTTTTTTAACGATCTCGTCCATCTTTTTTTCAATTTTTTCAAAATGCTCTTCCGTAAAATTAAACGGAGAATCGAAATCATAAAAGAAACCATTATCGATCACTGGACCAATCGTCACTTTGACTTCTGGCCAAATCTGCTGAACAGCTTGAGCCATCAGATGAGCCGCCGAATGCCGAATCACTTCAACAGCTTGCGGTGATTTCGTGGTGATCAGCTCTAACAGTGTTCCATCTTTTAATGGCTGACGAAAATCAATGACTTCCGCACCCCCATTTATTTTAGCACCCAAAGTATCTTTGGCTAAACGAGGGCCTATGCTGGCTGCTACTTCAAGCGCAGTGGGTTCATGATCGAATGTGCGTACCGATTTATCCGGCAGTATTATATTTATTTGTGACATAGTTTTTTAAAAGGTCATGTTTAACATGCTACGGTGGTGGTAACAGTGATTGTGGAAACGGTGTTGAACGAAAGTGTTCTTAAAGACATAGTCCTAATCTACTCAAATTATTCACCAGAATCCACAAAATTGTTTTGAATTAAGCCTTTTTAAAGGCTTTTCTGCATTCTGCTGTATTCCACCAGCCTTATTTATGCTTTAAGGCTAGGGGAATTTAATAATATACTTTAACAATAACCTCTATCCAGGACGTGCCTAGTAAGTCACGTGATGCTTAAGGGCTTCGTGCATGCGTGGATCTTTGATGGCGACCATGTTGTTTTTTGTGAAAAACTTGATCATACCCATTAAGAATAATCCTGCAAAACCAATAAAAATACCAATTTCCCAGAAACTAAACTGAGGAACACCATCATAAAAGTTAGGATACACCAACCAATACAAATCCACATACTGCATCACTAAAACCAACACAGATACACCGACAAGTACGGAATCATTTCTTTTTGCAGCACGTGGCAACAAAGTTAAAAATGGAACAATAAAACGAAAAATCAAAAGTGCAAAGGAAACCGTCGTCCACCCGTTCAATGAACGCATGATATAGAACTCAGTCTCTTCAGGAATATTCGCATACCAGATTAACATAAACTGTGAAAAGGCAATGTAGGCCCAAAAAATAGTGAAGCCTTTCAAAAATTTTCCAACATCATGCTGATGCTCTTCAGTGACATAACCTTGGATCCAAGACGAATTTTTAAGCCACACGATCATGATTGCCAATACAGCCATTGTTGCCTGAATAGCTCCCGAGAAAACATAAAGCCCAAAAATAGTCGAATACCATGTCGGCAACAAGGACATCAGTAAATCAATGGAATACATCGTGAAGAAAATAGCAAAAAAAGCAATAAATCCAATCGAGTTTCGCAGATTCTTATGAGTCAATTCATGATCACCGGACTTATCTTGTTTGAGTGAATTTCCAACAATTAGATGTCGGAACCAAAGACAACCCAAGCAGAAAATCACAAAGCGTAGAACAACAAACCATTGCGCCAGATAAAGTGTTTTTCCACCCGTTAATGCGTGCGCCTGAGCAGGATCTGCCCATGAGTAAAGGTACTTGAAACCTAAAATAAGGACAAAGCTTGCAATCAACATCGTCGGCATAAAACTCGTCATCGCTTCCGCAAAACGACGAATAGATACACTCCATCCAGCCTTCGCGGCATAGTTGAAAGCGATAAAAAACATCGCACCCACTGCCAAACAGACAAAGAAAATATACGACGTCAAATACGACGTCCACAAACGCTCAGGATTTTTAACAAATCCTAAGACGAAGGTAATAAATCCAATAAACATAAAAGCCATGCTTGCGATCTTGAGTCGCTGCGGAGCTTCGAAGGGAGATAACTTTAATTCATGCGAGTGATTTTGTGCTGCCATATTTTTACCTATTTCGATTCTTTTTGAAGGTGACGAATGTAGTTAACAACTTGCCAACGATACTTCTGAGGAATATGAGACGCATATGGCCCCATCACCCCTTGTCCCATTGTGATGACATGATAAATTTGGCCATCCGTCCATTGAGTCACACGATCCGATATGACCGGAGGTGGTACCAATGGCATTTTTGGCCCCATAGATAATTTGGCTCCGCCCTCCCCCTGAGCTCCGTGGCACAACATGCAATTGGTCTGATAGAATTTCAATCCTACTTTTAAAGTCTCTTCTGAGAAATCATTGCTCAATGGATTCTTATTCTTTGCTGATGCTGCGAAATCAGCACCATATCGGTACGGCGTAAATCCAACGGGTTGAGTCCCCTCTGGTGGAACACGCATTCCCGAATGGTTAGGAGAGCTTTCATCATACTCTTGAGCCTTGATTGCGGGAGACTCCATCATATCTTGAATCACTTCAATGTTTGGTTTTGAAGAATCTTTTCCACAAGCACTCAGAAGAATCAGTGATGCTGCTAAAACTGAAATGAATTTTGTCATACTAGTACTCCGCCACTTTCTTCACTTCATTTGCACCCAAGTCTTTTAAAAGTCTTTCAACGCGGTCCTGACTGAAACCAACGTCATTCTCAGGAATAAAGATCGCAAACTTGTGTGATGTTAAATCTTTATCTATGGTCGGCGGATCTACTTTTGGCATTTTGCAAACAACAAAAAGCGCCGCAACAGAACATAAAGCCGCAAATAAAATTGTCAGTTCAAAAATAATCGGAATAAAAGCCGGTAATGAAAAAAGTGGTTTACCACCAATATTCAAAGGCCAGTCTGATACCGACGTGTAATAAGTCAATCCTAGTCCCGCAAGCATACCCACAACACCCGCTATAAATGTAACATATGGCAAACCAGATCGTTTGATTCCGCAAGCCTCTTCCATTCCATGAACTGGATAGGGAGTGATCGCATCGAAATGAATAAATCCGGACTCACGAACTTTTCGTGCTGCCTGAAGCACTTGAGACTCCTCAAGAAAAATACCCGCAATACCACCGAGAGATTTTTTATTTCCCATTAGTGACCTCCCTCGTCTTTTCCAACATTCATTACAGGTTTTATTTCAGCAATTGAAATCGCTGGAAATACCCGTAGATAAAGTAGAAATATCGTAAAAAACATACCAAATGATCCCACTAAAATCGCCGTATCATACATTGACCATGCGTACTGCCCCCATGATGACGGCAAGAAATCACGATGAAGCGACGTGACCGTAATCACGAAACGCTCAAACCACATACCGATATTGACGAATATAGACACCACAAACATCACAGGAATCGAACGGCGGAATTTTCTAAACCAGAAAATCTGCGGCGCAACCACATTACAGAAAATCATCGTCCAGTAAGACCATGCATAGGGACCAAAAGCACGGCTGACGAAAAATACGTAGCGCTCGTAATCGTTACCAGAATACCAGGCGACTAAGAACTCTGTCCCGTATGCATATCCCACCATCAAACCGGTCATCATGATAATTTTATTCATGACTTCCATATGATCAATTGTGATGTAATCCTTAAATTTTGGAAAACCAATTCGAACCAAGCTCATTAATGTAATAACCATTGCAAAGCCCGAGAAAATCGCGCCCGCAACGAAGTACGGTGGAAAAATCGTCGTATGCCAACCAGGTAAATTTGAAACCGCGAAGTCAAACGAGACAATCGTATGAACTGACAAAACAAGTGGTGTTGATAGACCTGCTAGAATCAAATACAACATTTCATAATGCGACCAATTTTTTGCTGTCCCTTTCCAGCCCATAGATAGAACACCATAAATTGTATAACGAATTTTATTCTTCGCACGATCTTTGAGTGTCGCTAAATCTGGAATCATTCCGATAAACCAAAATACGCTGGAAACAGTGGCGTAAGTCGAAATCGCAAAAACGTCCCACAACAATGGAGAACGGAAATTCACCCACAATGGGCCCCGTTGATTAGGATAAGGAAAAAGCCAGAAATCCAACCAAGGACGTCCGGTATGAATCAATGGAAAAATACCCGCAGTCATGACCGCAAAAACCGTCATGGCCTCTGCTGTTCGAGCCACTGATGTTCTCCATTTTTGACGAAACAAAAAGAGAATAGCCGAGATCAATGTCCCCGCATGACCAATACCCACCCAGAAGACGAAGGTGATAATCATCGTACCCCAAGCCACTGGCGAATTAACCCCTAACAATCCCATACCTGTCGAGACGACAACAGCAATTGTTAGAATATAAAATATAAATAGTGTCTTTGCTCCAAGAAATAAAGCCACCCATTCTTTTGAAGGAATGGTTTCAACCGGAGCACAAATATCGTCTGTGATTTCCTTTAACGTTTTATTTCCTAAAACTAAAGGAGTCCGTTTCATTTCACTCATACTTGGCTCCCTTCAACTGCAGACTGCGACTGGAATGCGTGGCCATCGGCTTTCTTCTCTGTGATTTTATCGTTGTTACGAATTTTAGACATGTAACGAACCGATGGTTTTGCATACCATTCCTCGAGCAATGCATACGAGCGCTCTTCGGCTTTGAACGCTTTAGCAACTCTTGAATTCTCATCATTCAAATCACCAAAACTAATGGCTTCAGCAGGACAAGCTGTTTCACACGCCGTTTTGATATCGCCATCTTTTAATGGGCGATTTTCAGTTTTAGCTTTGTTTTTACCATCTTTAATTCGCTGAACACAGAATGTGCATTTTTCCATCACACCACGAGGGCGAACAGTGACTTCTGGGTTCAACGCCATATGCATTGGTTTTTCAATCAGTTTTGCATAATTGAACCAGTTGAAACGACGGACTTTGTACGGACAGTTATTCGCGCAGTACCGGGTTCCAACACAGCGGTTGTAAACCATTTCATTTAAACCTTCGCTACTGTGAACAGTGGCCGCAACCGGACAAACTGTTTCACATGGAGCATTGTCACAATGTTGACACATGATGGGTTGAAAAACAGTTTCTGCATTCTCGACCGCACCCACATAGTACCGATCGATTCGAATCCAATTCATTTCTCGACCTTGCATCACATATTTTTTACCAACAACATGAATATTGTTTTCAGACTGACATGCCGTCATACATGCGGAACATCCTGTGCATGAATTCAAATCTATCGCCATACCCCATTTGTGTCCGTTGTACTGGTGACCAGACCAAATAGACCATGTGTGATGGCGTTTGATATTAGCTCCCTGAGAAGCTTGATAATCTTTATTTGTCGCCTGAACCACCAACTGGCGACCTTCCATTGAGTCATGCCCTTGAGTTGTGACCAATGTGTAACGAGCTCCAGTTTTTTTAATCTGAACTGGCAATCCGGCAAAAAGAGCTTCGGAGTTTTTATTCATTACCAAAGCAAAAGCATTCTTTCCAACACCATTACCCACTTTTCCAGCGTGAGTCCGTCCATAACCAACAGCAATAGCAACAACTTCATCATGCAAACCTGGTTGAATATGCGCTGGAACTTCTAATTTTTGAGTTCCAACTGAAACTTCAACGATATCGCCTTCTTTGAGTTTTAAGGCCTCGGCTGTTTTGATGGATACACTGGCGTAATTATCCCAAACGATTTTTGTGACAGGATCCGGAATTTCTTGCAACCAGCCATTATTGGCCAATGTGCCATCTCCAATTTGTACTTTAGAATACAAGGCCAACTCATATCCAGTTGTAGCTGTTTTTTTACGAATAGCAGACATAGCCTCTGTCTTAAAAGAACGTGCCGCAACGGATGTTGAAACATCTCCATGAACACCCTTTTGTAAAAGATCATTCCAGAAGTCTTCAAAATCCTGGCCCCGAGCTAACTTTGGAGCCATCTCTTCTTTCCAAAATGCGCGCAGATAATCATAAAAAGTTTCATATGTTGTTAAACGCTTAGGCCCCTGATTTGCCAAATAAGCCCATGTCATCAATGACAATTGAAAAGAGCGCGTGTCGTACATGCTGCGAATTAATGGCTGATGCAAAGCATAGACGCCTTTAGAAAATTCAGAATCATTCCATGTCTCAAGAGCGTGATTATCAACAGCAACCCAATGAGCAAATGAAGCGGTCTCATCCATTTTGTCGCCAACATAAATAACCGTTTCAACATTTTTAAGAGCTTTTGCAAAACCAAAATCTGTTGCCACAGCATACAAAGGATTACTGCGATAAATAATCAGAGTTTTTACAGACCCCTTTTGCATCTTTGCAATCAACTCAATCAATGAACCGTAGCCCGCACGGAGATTTGGATTTCCACCGGCGGCTGAAATTGTTTGACCTTCGTTGCCTAGCATTGAGTTTAAATAATTAACCGCAACTTGTAATTGCAGAGAATCTTCAGTGCGAGTTTGCAAACCACCTGCAACAACTAATGATTCACCAGCTGTTTTTAATAAATCCGAGGCTACTTTTTTAAAAGCCTCCGCTGAAATTCCAAGTTTTTCAGAAATCCCCTTGTACGGAGCTAAGACTTCTTTTACTGATTCTGGAACAGATTTCCCCATCAGTGAAAGCTCTTGAATAAGACCCATCACAACATCTAATTGTTGTGATGGCTTAATACGAAAACGAATATCTGCATTCGAACCCGTTAAAGAATATGTCGAATCAAACGAGTACATCCGTGACATTTTCGCAGGGTTCTTGCGACCAGCAGCAAATTGACGAGTGAATGCAACGGGAGTGAGCCATGTCCCTAAGAAGTCCGCATCAATCGAAACAATAGTTTTGGCCTGATCAAAGCGGTATTGTGGAACAAGGGCTTCGCCATAAGATCGTTTTTGACCTTCGCTGATATCGTCTGTTGCAAGCGGTTCCCAAACAGTATGAGTGGCATTGAATGCTTTACAGAAATCAGAAACAACAGCATTCGTTGCTGGTGAAGAAATATTTCCTGTTAAAACATGCACAGAGCCCTTTTGCAGAGCCACGACAACTTTTTTATCAAGATCTTCCCAAGAAGTCTGAACAGTTTCTTTATTTGTTTTTTTCTCGTTGAAAAGATTGCGATAAGGGTTTTTTAGTCGCTCAGGATCATAAAGACTTAAAAGCGATGCCTGAGCTCTAGAAGACACGGCACTTTTATTCAAAGGATACGAAGGATTTCCTTGAATATGAATAGGACGTCCCTCTCGAGATTTAATCAATAATCCAAAACCTTCGGTGCCATCAAAATATGTTGATGTGTACCAATTCGGAACCCCCAGAGTGACCTCTTCGGGTTGCTTTGTATAAGGAACAATTTTCTGAACAGGACGTCGAATGCAACCCGCACCCGTTGTCAGCGCAATAGAAGCTCCCATTAATTTCAAAAATTCACGACGAGCCCATTTGTCAGTCGACGAGCCATTATCGTTATCAAAATCACCTTCACTTGCTGATTCTTCACGAAGTGGAGAAGACATGAACTCTGTCTGTAAAGATTTTTGAAACTCTTCTGTATTATTTAAATCATCAAAAGACCGCCAGTAGGTTCGATCTCGTTCGATGATAGGATGATTTGGATTTTTCTGTTCAGCTGTATCGTTTTGATTTTCGTTATATTTTTGCATGACAACTCTTTTTGGTTAGTGATGACAAGTCGTACAGTTAAGAGGCGCTTTGTTTTCTGGTTGACGATGACAGTTCACACACCATCCCATGGATAGATCCGAGAATTGGTAAACTTTCGCCATCTTTTCGATAGGTCCATGACATGTTTGACAGTTCACACCACGCGACACGTGCGCCTGATGATTAAATTGAACGTGATCTGGAAGCATGTGAACCTTGACCCATTCAATCGGCTTATTGTCCGCATAGGCATCGCGGAGTTTCTTGATATTCTCGAGCTGAGTTCCCACCTGCTGGTGACAATTCATACACGTTGAAAGTGCTGGAATATTTGAATTTTTTGATCGCTCCACCTGATTGTGACAGTACTGACACTGAATCTGATGTGTTCCCACATGCAATTCATGACTAAATGGGAGTGGTTGCTCAGGAGCATAACCGTTATTGTATCCAAAACTTTTTTGTGTGCGTTGTTCAGCATCGGGAGATTGCCATAAACAACCTGAAAGTACTAACGCAGTTAATACGATCAGCAAATTTGTAAGACGCATAAAAAGGTCCTTCATCGTGTTGCAATGAACATTGGTTTATTAAAAAATAACAAATATTCAAATGGTGTTAAAAACTATCCCACAATTTAAAAGCACCTCGTGGTATTTGTCACGAATGTTTTTGAAAGGTAATTGAGAATCTTAGAGTAAAATCGTTGTGTTAGCTGCATTTAGTTTCAGCAAATGCAGCTCGAAAAAGAACTTTTTAAAGAATATCTTACGAATTTGTTTTCTGAGATTTCTGCGACAAATAGGCATATATGACAAACATCATATGAAGAAGAACAAAGATAGAAACATACTCAACTCCACCCGCTCCAAAACCATAAGAATGAAGCCCAGCACCCAAGACAAAGTTAACTCCGTACCATGCCATGATCACCAAACTAAATGTGATAATCCCCGAAGCCAACATTCCAAAGTTCTTGAGCCAGCCAACTAAACGCGCATGCAGCACAATAATATATCCTAACAAAACAATCAGAGCCCAAGTTTCCTTTGGATCCCATCCCCAAAAACGCCCCCACGAGTAATCCGCCCAGATTCCACCCAAGATTATTCCTGGTGCTAAAAAAGCCACACCAATCTGGATCGATCGGTACACACCTGTTGTCAGCTTCTGAATCGTGTCATCGTGTTTTTCACGACCCATAACATAATAAACCATCCCCAAGTCACCCAAACCAAATGCCAGCATGAAGGCTGCATAAGAAATTGTGATTGTCATTACATGCACGATCAGCCAGTAGTTGCTTCGCAAAACAGCCTCTAGCGGTTGAATACTTGGATCCAAAACTGCTGGCGCAACATCCGCAACAATCAATGACACAAGTCCAACTAAGCTGCCCCCCAATAAAAGAATTCTAAATTTATAAACTTTTTCTAATATCATCGAGAAAAGTATCGCACCCCATGATGCCCAAATAACTGTTTCGTACATATTTGAAACAGGTGGTCGCTCCGCAAGGTAAACACGAAATCCAAAACCCAAAGTGTGAATCAAAAATCCAATAGAGACAAAGGTCCACGCAAGCCCCATACCGCCACTCATCTTTCGTATCCATATATAAAGTAGCGTCAACACAGCCAAAAGATAAAAAACATAGGCCCACCGAAAAGGGTGAATTTTATTGTAAATCACCTCTGTTTTTGTTTTTCGAGCCGCTTCGTATTTTTCTGGATTAAACCTGCGGGCAGCATCTTGAAATTTAATCACGGCTTGATCTAAACTCTGACCAGCCTCTTCAATATTTTTCCCCTCAGCGGTGGCTCCCAAAAAAGTAGCCACATTTTTACTGATCTCTAAAAAATAAGGCTGAATTTCTATCGGCAACTCAGAAACAGAAAACCATTGAGTCGCATCCGGCCGAGGCAATACAGCTAGCAAACGACCACTGGCAATCTCACGAAAAACATAGAATTGATTTTCCAGTCTTTGCAGAGCTTGAAAATAAGGTGTTAGCTTTTCTTTGGATTCTTTTTTATTTGCCAATTCCTGCATGAGGTTGCCAAACTTTTCAGTTTTAAAAAGCTCCTCGCCCGTATAGTATTTTTTCCCCTTCTCAAGATCTAATTTCTCTAGAACTTCAAAATAGGTCACTTCAAATAGCGGACGATTCACCCAACTCTCAGGCGCCAACATCCACGTTAAAACAACCCAATGAGCCTCAATTGGTTTTGCATTTTGATCGGGCTTATATGATTTTTTACCATAAATGATTTCCAGGGTTTCTTTAGCAAATGTATCAAAAGGCTTAATACGTCCCGAATCTTGAACTGGTAAATACCTTATCTGGTCCCCAGATTTTGCATTGGCACCAAAACTTAAAACCAAAAAACAGAAAAAAATCAAAATCGATTTCACTCTTAAATTCATACAGCAGTTCTCCTTTTTCGCTTTTGGTAGAAAAGCCAAACAATACCGATAGACATAATGAGAGAACCAAAATATTTAATCCATCTTCCTGGATCATAATTAATTGAAAAAACAGATGCGGTAGGTTCTTTAGTGACCTCATCCTCTTGAAAGCTCGCTTGATAAATTGTATACCCTGCATGTTTCAAAGGCTCATTCATCGAAATCACTGCTGATTTTGCTTGGCCACCGACTCCGTCATCAACACCAACCGTGACTTCGCTTTCATAAGCCATTGCCTTCATTGACCCCTCATAACGAGAAACTTTAAAACCCTTCAATGCTATCGGAAATCCCAAATCCAATCGCCGGTTCTGGTATGTTATTAAATAAGCTTCACTTGTTCCAAAAATTTTAAGAATATCGTTTAAAACCAACCAATGAAGATCACCCGCTCGTCGAATCTGAATGGCCGCAGTGGTCAGTGGAGTTGGTCGTTCCGAGCGCGTCACATCCCACTCCTCGGTAGCTCGAGGAATATAATCCAAAAGCCTCAACTCCATCCCCATCCAACCCGTATCAACCACGTCCCCAATTTTGAGAGTGCCTGTTTTAAAAACTTTTGCCTGATCTTTCCTAAAAATAGAATACGTCAGCGACTCATCATTCTTAGGTGTTAGATAAATTTCATTTTTACCCAAAGTTTTTCGATCCACTTCACCTAAAAAAACTTGCGCAGGACCAAAGTTAAATTGATTTGTTTTGTTTTTTCGAACCTGAGTGATTGTCTCAACCTGCTTAACATTTGAATTCATCAATTGAAATCGCACAGAACTCCCTGCCTGAGATGACAAACTGGGTTTCACTTTTTTAGCAAGCCGCGCATAGGGAACGTAATCAATCACTTCGATTGTGTTGTTATTCAGGGAAACTCGAAATGGCCTCTCAAGGGAGGGCTTTTTTTTAAAAAAATCCACTTCTTGTTCAAACATTTTAGAGTACCGATCACCATCAAATGTGGCGTAAACAACCAAATCAGTCTGAGGCATGGCAACAAAATTATTCTTTCCCGCTATGGGAACAGACATCGAGCCATCAACTCCAAATTTTTGGGTCACAAATCCACCCAGAATAATAACTATAATACCAATATGAACAAATATAAATGGATAGTGCTTCAGCTGCCAGGGCATCCGATCCACCATCACGATAGTCAGATTATAGATCAACAATACCATCGCGACCAACATCATCCAGCTTTCGTAGACAATTCGTTTTGCAGCATAAGCATCATACCGCGATTCAACGATGGTGCCGTAGGCAATTAATATGGCAATTGAAACCAGAATTGGAATACCCAATTGAAATGAAGTCGAGAATTTCCAGAATTTATTAAACCACTTGTTTTCAAATCTCATGATGTGATCGGAATATTAATCTTGGATTACCAAATTGGGTAGCTCTGATTTGATGTACTCGAGTGCTGCCCGAATTTTCTTCTGAACATGCTCAGCTGCAGTGGTTTTTAATTGCTTAGATTCTTCATCCATATACAAACTTCGATTGAGTTCCACTTGAATAGCGTGCTGACCAGATGCTGGTCGGCCATAAGTCTCTGTGACGCGGCCTCCCAAATAGGGCCAATTGTAGCCTACTTTAAAACCTGCCGTCACATAGGCCGCAATCACCAAATCGCGAAATTTTTTATTACAACTTTTCCCACCGCAATCACTGATAACAATATCCGCACGTTGTTCGCCTGGATCACGATGCATTCGAGTGCCCATAGAGGGCATTGAATGGGCATCTATATGAAAAACATTTTTATGCCTTTTCTGAAAAATTCGATAATAATTTCGCACACCTTCATGAAAAGGTTCGTAAATTAATTGAGTTAACTTTTCATGAGCCTCTCGAGATATTGGCGCCGGCATCAACTGCTGTTCTGATTTTGTTCGCACCCAATGATAACCATCACTATGACGGCCCGATGGGTTCTGACTGCCGATCACAGAATCACAATCAACATCCTCTGGAATGCGATTTAAATCAACAGCATAGCGGTGCCATAAAGTTGTCTGAAAAGGAATATTCAATTCGTTCATTGCTGGCATATAAAGCTGGTCTACATACCGATCCACATCCGACATTAATAAAGTCTCTGGTAAATTCTTTAGCCATGGTGCTAATTCTGGAACAGTCTCGCCGGAGTGAGGAATACTTATAAAAATTGGAACTTCAGTTGTTGTTAATTGACTCATACCCTGCCTTCGTTTGAAATAAGGTTATGAAAATTTACACAAAAACTGGAGATAAAGGTACGACTCGCTTGGTCGATGGCTCTTGTGTCGAAAAATTCAACCCTCGCGTTGAAGCCTACGGCTGTGTTGATGAATTGAATTCTATTCTTGGATTGATTCGAAGCCTTCTTAAAGAAAAAAATAATCCCTTACTCACCCCACTTGAACCACGACTTGAGCGGATTCAAAATCACCTTTTTAATGTGGGCTCACTTTTAGCGACTGAAAAAAAGGACGTCTTTGAAAAACTTCCCGCTGTAACACCAAATCATATTCACACGCTCGAACAATGGATTGACGAGGCCACGATAGAGCTTCCCGATTTGAAAAATTTTATTTTACCCAGCGGCAGCACTCTCGCAAGCCAACTTCATCTGAGCCGCACTTCTTGTCGGCGCGCCGAACGCCGCGCTGCCGAGATTTCTGTTAAAGAAGATCACTATGAGTTTGTTTTGATTTATTTAAATCGCTTGAGCGATCTTCTTTTCACTTGGGCACGGTGGGTGAACTTCAAAATGGATATTCCCGAAACCCTTTGGAAAAAAGATGAGTGACTCGTCCCCCTTGCATATCCGCGAGGCGACTTCAGAAGATTCACAACGTCTCAACACTTTTTTCACCTCGATTCCAATCACTGGCGCTATTCAAATTAAAATTGCTCGAGAAGAACAATTTTTTTCATTTTATCAACGCCTAGGACTTCCCTACAAAACCTATCTGCTCGAAGATGGTCATGAACTTTTAGGCACAGCCAGTTTCCTGATTCGAGAACTTAAATTTAAAGATAAAATTTTAAAGATTGCCCAAGGTTGCGATCTTCGCATTGCGCCCAACCGCAAAGCCATTCTTTCGTGGTCAAAATTTTTTCTGCCGCTGCTCGAAGAAATTCGTCAGATCGAACACTGTGACGGATTTATCACTTCGATCAATCACACAGAATCCCAATCCATGAATGCCTTTATTCGCCCCAAAATGCGGCGTTCTGAACAGCCAGCCTATAGCTTGGCTCGAAAATACAACCTGGTCTCGATTCATGGAAGTTACCCATGGCAACCCAGCCTGAATGAGAACATAACCGTCAGACCTTACAACTCCTCAGACAAAGATGCCTTGATCCAATTTATTTCAAAACAACTCAAGGGCCACGACTTTGCTCCCAAAGAACTCTCTGAAGATGTCGCTGCTTATATTCAGCGTTCATTTCTGTATTCGTGGAGCCAATTTTTAATTGCATTTTCAAGAGATAAGAAAATTATTGGCTGTGTTCAACCGATCAGCTCCAGCCTCTTGCAGGACTATTTACCTCAGGAGTACGATCAACAAGCCCATAATTTTCGACAATTTTTAAAAGTAGCGCAGTGGCTACAGATCGGCCGAAGACTCACAAAACCCTATTCTCGCTCAAAGCAACAAGAAGCCCTACATTTTCGAATGCTGCACTTTTTCCTGTTCGAACATGCCGAAGTCCAAAAAGCATTGCTTCAAGCGGCTTACACCACGTCGAAACAAAATGAATTTTTAATTTATGCTTATGAAAAAAGTGATTACGTAAAACGTCCGCCTCGGGGTAGTATTTATGCTGAAATTCCCTATGGACTTTACAATATCGAAACACCCGATCGAGATGCCCTCACCGAGCTGACCTTAAATAATGATCAGCCCGTTTGGTTGGATTTAATTTGGTTTTAAATTAGTTCGCCCATGTTGTCAGATGACTTTGAATTTTCAAAATACTTTGTCTCAACACTTCTTGTTGACGAGCCATTTCAGCAGCATCCGCAGCCGGATCACCCGAAACACCAACAAGCTCGACAGGATTAACCATCGCACCAGTATGGTCCGCAATCGGAGTCACTCGGTCCAATATTATTTCCCAATTGTTTTTTGCTATGGCTATGTCCAATTTCTCAACAGACATCGCTGCATTCATTTCTTGGTTCATAAAACCTGTGATTTTAATCCCAATCCAAGGTGCAAATTTCAATTTAGCAATGAAGTCGATCTTTTCGTTGTACTCAATGGCTGTTGTTACCATTCCAACAGTTTTAAGCTTATCCTTTAATAGACTGGCCTTCAACATCACCTTGTCATAAAAACTTGAACGCAAACTGAGGATTTGCAAAGCCGTATCGAAGTACCGACCACCGCGCATAACCTCTGTATGAATGATCTCCTGAACCACATGATCCGGCAAGAAGCCAGCAACGATTTGCAACGAGTAAAACAGAGCCAACTTTGAACGCTCAAATCGACGCATTTGTTCTGCATTTTTCAGTTCTTCATCTTCTGGATACTGATCACGATACGTGTTTTCATTGATATTCACCATTTTAACGTAAATCAACTTCACGGCTTCTTCAGCAGTTAATGTTTCAGCCAAAAGCTTTCCCGGGCCCATCATATCACCTGGGATTGGGGATAAAAACATTTGATTTTCTTCTTGCATTAAATGATCTAGAGATACCGCCAACTTTTGCAAGCGAATGCTTTCATTTGTTTGCGCCATTCCTCGATTGGTCTCGGCAATTTGATCTGGCAAATGCTCTGTGCCATCCATAATATTTTTAATCTGTCCACACGCCGTAAGAGCCACTGCTGCTGCTATCAATACTAATTTTTTCATCATTTTAATTACCTTTTTGAAATCGAATTTTAGTGATTAGTAAACAGGATTTAATAATTGTTTTTTCAAAGCTGCTAATCCATCGTCAGACGATTTTCCCAGCCAGATAGCCATAATTTTTGTCATCAACTGAGCCGAACCTTGAAATGATTTCTGAACACCACTTGCGTCTTCATAGTAAACGTTGGTTTTTTCGCCTTCTTTAACCATCAACAATGTTAATGATTTTCCCTGAACCGCATCCGCACTTTTTTCAACCATGGATAACATCTGCTGCAATTCAGCATCAAGTGCATATCCATTGGCTTGAAGTCCTTCACGAAATGAAATCGCCAACGCAGATGCCGCAACCGTACGGATCATCGACATTTTTAAAGAAACTTGCTTTGAATGAGTCACCAATGACGTCAAGGCTTTGTCATCACGTGAAAAAGCACCTTTATTATCTGAAAATAATTGAGCCACATACGCTTTAGCAGGAACAAACAAGACTGTTTTGCTACGCAGACCCGCACCCAATAAATCCAATTTAAATGCAGAAGGTTTTCCTTGTGAATCATTGATCGTTGCTGTTTTATTCAGATTAACGCCTTCAATCTGAAGCGCACCCTGTTCAAAAGTCATCAAACCTGCTTGAGCAGATAAACCAGTCGCAAGGGCTATTGTAAAAAGTATTTTTTTCATTTTTATCTCCTGTAAGTTTTTTTATGCTGCAGGAGAAGAACACAGTTCAAATATTGATGTCACGAGGAAGACGCCATGTTGCAGAACTTACACTTGTTTCAGTTTATTTTCTGTTAAAATGCTTATTATGAATGCAAATGAAGGCCGCTTTTAACGTCACTCCAGAACCAATTCAAATTGGGATCTTGATGAATCATATCATAGAGCGGAGCGCTATTGAGCTTGAGCTGAATACGAAGAAAAGCTTCGAGCTCGTCAAAACCAGGCCCAATGGTAACGATCTTAAGTTGCTCGATTGTTGAAAGTTTTAAAAATGTGGATGTCAGTTGCGAGAAATCTTCATAATCTCGACGACGAATAATTAAATCAGGCTCGACACCTTGGGCTTGCCATCTTTGAAAAAGGGATTGCTGTAACATGATTTTTAAACGGGATTTCTGATGGTAATTCAGAAGGCTAAAAACATTCTGATCCATCATGGCGATGAACAGATCACAGTTCAAAAATTCTTTTTGATTCTCACGCAAACATTTAATGATTTCTGGAATACGCAATAGTGATTTACGAATATGTAAATCATCAATGAGTGCTCCATCCGTGAAGTAAATGACCGTCATAGTCCCTTTTAACTCAAAGTAACATCCAGGTTACTTTTGTGCTATTTTCATTAGACCCGACAAAAGGCTCAAAAGGCCAGACTTTTCCTAGGCTAAAGGCTTTGATTTGGCCCAAGGTCCAGAGCCAGGTCCAGATTATGCGGATCGACGTGATTAGAACTCCCCGAGACCTAGGGCTATTGTTATCTTGAGTACAGGCTATGAAATTAGGAAAATTCAACTTAGTACGACAGAAGCGATTGGCTCAGTTTGCCTTATATGGGTTTCTGCTCTTCTTGGCTTTTTCCATAGCGGATTTAACGATTATTTATATTCGTGATTTAATGCTTCCCTCAGAAGCTCCTCCGCAAAAAACCGCAAAAATGAATCCACAGCAGTTTATCGATCGGAATCAATTCACAGGAATCAGTTCACGCAATTTATTTTCTTCAACCGGAATCATGCCCGAAGCCATTACTCTAAAGCAAGATGACACTCAAAAAGAAGACATCCCTATCTTGTCAGCCTTGCCGCTGAATTTAATTGGAACTCTGGTTCACTCTGATCCCTCTAAATCCATCGCAGCGATCGAAGTCAAAAGCAAAAATTTAACAGGCTCTTTTACGCCAGGATCTGATGTTGAGGGGCTGGCTCGAGTTGAACGTATCGAGCGAGGGATCGCCTATATCCGCAATAACAATACAAATGCACTTGAGTATATCGAACTCAAATCTGCGGGCAAAGTTTCTTTTGATGCTTCAAAAGCTGCAGCAGTTGCTCCCGCTGCCAGCAAAGATGTGAAAGCTATTGCGCCCAATAGATTTCAAATCAAACGATCCGATCTTTTAAAATACACGAATGATTTATCCAGTGTTTTGATGCAAGCCCGAGCGGTGCCCAATCGCGATCCGGCCACGGGCGAGATCAATGGATTTCGCCTGCTGGATTTACAAGAGAATAGCATCTTCGGACAGCTGGGTTTAGCACGAATGGATATTCTTCAAAGTGTTAATGGCGAGCGGATCGATAGCATTCAAAAAGCAATGGAAACATACAACGCAATGAAAAATGGTAATAAAATTGAGCTGGGCGTTGTGCGCAATGGAAAAACCGAAGTGATGACTTACGAAATTACTCAGTAATCTTGTAAGCATCATTTCAAAAAAAAGTGGGGTTTAGGAATGACCTTTAATAAAAAAATGACAACTGTCGCTATGTCTGCAGGATTTTTGGCATCGACAGTGACACTTGCGCAAACGGAAAGTTTTCCGCCACCGCCACCACCCGTGATGGAAGAAATGTATGCACCACCTCCAGAGGTTGTACCTTCTGCTGGATTTTCAAATCCGACAGCAACACCACCGCCGCCTGTTGTGGAAACTCGAATCGTCGCTCCGGCTAAAAATAAAAATGGTGTCCTGACGGACTCCCAGCGGGCAAAGTTTGCAAAAGCAACACCCGAAGACATCACAGCTGAAAATTTTCCGGAGACGATTGAATCCTTTGATTTTCCAAATGTGGATATCACGGATATTGTTAAAGCAATCAGTGAATTAACTGGGAAAAACTTTATTATCGATTCGACAGTGCGTGGAAAAATCACCATCGTGGCTCCTAGTAAAATCACTGTTGCCGAAGCTTACAAAGCTTTTTTATCATCCCTGGCGATCAACGGATTCACCGTTGTTCCAAGCGGTGGTTTCTTAAAAATCCGAAATGCTCGTTCCGCGCAACGAGACAATATTGATACTTATTCTGGATCCTATTATCCAAACACCGATCAAATGATCACTAAAATTGTCCATTTAAAACATATCACAGCGGAAGCCATTCAGCAGCAGTTGCGTTTACTGACATCCAGCTACGGTGAAATGGCACCATTCTCTTCAACAAACTCTCTGATTATTTCAGATTTCGGCGCCAATATAGACCGGATCATGAAAATTTTAAATCAGCTGGATGTTCCAGGATTTGAAGAGCAGCTTGAAGTGATTGGAGTTAAATACGCACGTGCAAAAGATATTGCTGAACTGATTGATAAAGTTATCAACAAGGGCGAAAAAAGACCCACAACCGGAGCTGGTGGATTTTCATCAGGCGTTCCCCGTTTTTCCTCAGCCGCCAATCGCACCACTGGTGGCCAACAAGGGGCCAGCTACTTTATGGTTTTCCCAGAAGACCGTACAAATTCTTTGATTGTTGTTGGAAATCGCGCGGGCATCAACCGAGTCAAAAAATTAATCACGCAACTGGATTTCAAAGTAAAGGCTGAAGACCAAGGCGGCGTTTATGTTTACTATGTTAAAAATGGAGATGCCGAAAAAATTGCACAAACTCTACAAGAAGTGGCCAAAGATTCAGGTCCGAAATCAGCAGCCCCAGCCGGTGGCGCTGGCGGAGCCGCCAGTATTTTAGCACCACAAGGCCAAGCCGCTATTCGTGAAGGTCTTTTTGGTGGTGATGTACAGATCAAGGCTGATAAAAATACCAACTCATTGGTTATCTCCGCCAGCAAGCAAGACTATGAAAAAGTTCTCAGTATCTTACAAAAGTTGGATATTCCTCGAGATCAAGTTTTTGTCGAAGGCATTATTATGGAAATGGCCCTCAATGATGGGTTTGAGCAAAGTGCTGGATTTATTAAATTCAATGAAGGTGGTGGTAAAGCCGGCTTCACTTCTAGTAGTTCTGGCGCCGCTGATTTCCTGAATCCACTTTCTGGTGGTTCTGCCATTTTGGGTTTTGCCTCCAGCAATAAAGTTTCCATTCCAAATTTTTTAGATTCAACAAAGCCGCCCATTCAAGTTCCTGACATTGTTGGCTATATTAATTTATTAAAATCTTTTGGTAAGACAAATATTTTATCGACTCCTCAGATTTTAGCCATGGACAATCAAGATGCTGAAATCGAAGTGGGTGATCAGGTCATCACAGGTGCGACTTTTACACCTGGACAAAATGGAGCCGCCGGTCAGACTACGCCTATATTTGGTGAAGCGAAGATCACATTAAAAATCAAACCCATCATTTCGCCGAATAGCGAAAGCGTTCGTATGGAAGTACAGCAAACGGCTGGGCAAATTTCTACCCTGACCGTTCCTAAAAATTTTGAAGGTTTGGCTCAGCCTCTTTCAAGTCGTAAAATTAAAACCACGATCATTGTTCAGAATGGCGATACTGCTGTTTTGGGTGGTTTAATAAAAGATGAAGAATTGGAAACAGTCAAAAAAGTTCCTCTCTTAGGAGACCTTCCTGTTTTAGGATGGTTATTTAAAGGCAAAAAGAGTGATAAAAAGAAAGTGAACATGTTGGTCTTTTTGACACCAAAGATTATTCGTAATCCTGCTGATCAACGCAATCTCTTGACGAATAAAACCAATGAACGTCTTCGATTTATCAAACAACAAGGTGGCAAAGATCCATTCGGAGCAACCGTAGATAAAGTTTTAAAACGAGAGACTCGCGCGCCACAAAGCATTCCGGTGAAAGAATAATGGCTCAACTGGATATATCAGGAGTCCTGACCAAAGCAACTTCGCTTTCTGCAGAACAGATAAAATCTGTTCTGGCTAATCCTGCTGTATCCCAAGCGCGTTCTGTTGGTGAAACACTTTCTAAGAAAGATTACTCCTCGGCAGATGACTTAGTCGCGGATCTTTGCCGCGAACTCGGCCTGGAATTCATCAAAGACATTCCTGTTAATGATATCTCAGCAGATTTAATTCGAGATTTACCAATTAATTATGCAAAAACTCAGGGAATTTTACCCTACCGGGCTGATGGTGATACTCTCATTGCTTTGACTTCGAATCCACTCAATACAAAAGCGCTCGATGATTTGCGTATTCTTTTTAATAAACGTATACGTCCGCTCGTCAGCACGTCTCAACGCGTGCAAGATGCGATCAATCGCGTTTATGAAAAAAGCACGACTAACATGAGCGGCATGGATGAAATTGAAGAAGATGAAATGGATCTAGAAGATCCAATTATCGACTTACTCGAAGCTGGCGAAGATGATGCTCCAGTTATTAAACTGGTTAATTCACTGCTCTTTCGCGCGGTCAAAGAAAAAGCTTCTGATATTCATATCGAACCCTACGAAAAAGACATGGTTGTTCGGTACCGCATTGATGGAATTTTATTTGATATTTTTAAACCACCTAAAAAACTGCAAAATGCCATCACATCGCGGATTAAAGTCATGGCCAATTTGAATATCGCCGAGAAACGGCTGCCTCAAGATGGTCGCATTCCTCTGAAGGTCGGCGGCAAAGATATTGATATCCGTCTATCAACAGTGCCCACAACTCATGGTGAACGTCTGGTGATGCGTCTTCAGGACAAATCCAGTCAAGTGCGTGAACTTTATCAAATGGGTTTTTCTGAAGACACCATGAAGGTTTTAGATGATTTGATTCTTCGCTCTTACGGAATTTTAATTGTTACAGGCCCAACAGGATCTGGTAAATCAACGACACTTTATGGTTGTGTTTCAAAGCTGAATAAACCGGATATTAATATCTTAACAGTTGAAGATCCGGTGGAGCAGCGAATCCACGGCGTTGGACAAGTTCAAGTGAATGCCAAAATAGGACTGACTTTTGCCGCAGGTCTTCGATCGTTTCTTCGTCAGGATCCAGATATTATTATGGTCGGAGAGATTCGCGACTTAGAAACAGCAGAGCTTGCAATCAATTCCTCGTTGACGGGTCACTTGGTTTTATCAACCATCCATGCCAATGATGCCTCGGGCGCATTTCCACGTCTGATGGATATTGGAGCCGAACCCTTTTTGATCGCCACCTCAATTCTTGGAATTTTGGCTCAGCGTTTGGTTCGAGTCCTTTGCCCCCATTGCAAACTGCCGCATGTTCCCTCTGAATTTGATCTGGTCACTCTGGGATTAACACGCCAGCAAATTCAAGGCACCAACATCTGCAAACCAATGGGCTGCGAACATTGTGGACAAAAAGGTTATCTGGGGCGAACTCTGATTGCTGAAATTTTACCGGTCACAGATGATATTCGCTCACTCATCATGCAAAGAAAAGATGGTAGCACCATTAAAAAACAGGCCATTGCGAACGGAATGAAAACTTTCCGCGATCACGGTATCCAGAAAGTTCTTGCAGGAATCACCACAATCGAAGAACTCGTAACAAATACTCAGATGGATATTTAACGTCATGCCTATTTTTGAATACAAAGGACTTACACGTGACGGCAATAATACCAAAGGGGTTATTGATTCTGAAAATTTACGAACCGCTCGTATGAAATTAAAAAAAGATGGCATTTTCGTTGTTGCCATCGCAGATAAAAAAAAATCCACCGCACAAAAAAAATCAAGCGCACGCGGTCGTTCCGGCTCAGTCCCTGTCAAAGATCTTTCTTTAATGACGCGCCAATTAGCCACCTTGATCAAAGCCAATGTTCCATTGGTTGAAGCTCTCACGGCGGTTTCCGAACAAGTTGAAAATCCTATTCTTTCCGAAGCCCTTGCTGATTGTAAGAATATGGTCAACGAAGGTTTGTCCCTTCATAAAGCATTTGCAAAGTATCCCGCTGTTTTTAGTCCGATTTTTTTATCCATGGCCGAAGCGGGTGAGATGTCTGGAACATTAGATGTCATCTTGATTCGTCTGGCGGAGTTTACAGAATCCCAAGCCGAACTTCGTCAACGTATTCAAAGTGCCATGACCTACCCGATCATCATGCTGGTGGTTATCACTCTGGTTATTTTTGGTTTATTCACGAAAGTCCTTCCTGAAATCTTAGCTGTTTTTGAATCATTTCCCGACATGACTTTGCCATGGTACACGCAAGCTATTTCTGCAACCAGCCAAGTGTTTATAAACAATTGGTACTTTTTTGCGGGCTTTATCGTGATCTCGATACTTTTATTTACCAATTGGAAGAACTCGACCGAAGGACGCAAAAGCTGGGATGCCATTTCACTTAAGCTTCCCCTTGCCGGTGAAATTATTCGCATGGTGGCAATCTCTCGATTCACGCGAACCTTAGCCACACTGCTGAATGGTGGCGTTCCTATGCTAAATGCCTTAGATATTGTGCGCAACGTTGTCGACAACCATGTGATTGCTCTGGCTATTGATGAAGCCAAGAGTAATATCTCTGAAGGTGAATCCATTGCTGGACCTTTAAAAAAATCAGGGCATTTTCCGCCGCTGGTCGTTCATATGGTTAATATCGGAGAGAAAACAGGCGATTTAGAAAACATGCTCACATTAGTTGCGGATGCCTATGATTTTCAGGTAAAATCTAAAGTTGATACGATCACAACAATATTGAATCCTTTTATGACTTTGTTGATTGGTATCGTGATTTTTGTCATAGTATTATCTATTATTGTTCCAATGTTTGATTTGACCTCAAAATTAGGTGGATAGGAGATTTCTTATGGATACTCAACAGGATACTCAACTGAAAAAAAATGCATCCCTGAAAATTCAAAATAACAAAGGTTTCTCGCTGGGTGAGATTCTGATTGTCTTGGTTATTATTGGCGGCATCATGGCCATCATTCTTCCAAAAATTGCTGATGGAAATGCAAAGTCTAAAGTCAATTCCACGCGAATGAAAATGTCTGAAATTGAAAATAAAATTAATGAGTACAATTCAGAATGCGGAAAATATCCCAAATCTATTAGCTTTATCACCGAAGATGACAGCTCTTGCAAAAATTGGTCGGCAAATCCAAAAATGAAGCATCTTTTAAAAGATGGCTGGAATACAGAATTTGTTTTTGAAGGCTCTGACACGGGCTATAATTTAAAATCTTTAGGCGCCGATAAAAAAGAAGGCGGATCCAGCTATGAGAAAGACATTTTTTCTGACGGGTCAACAGCCGCTGGTGAGTAAAAACTCGTCGCGCGGATTTTCGCTGCTCGAAATTATTATAGTTTTATCCATTATCGGAGCGATCATGGCGATCGCTCTTCCCCGTTTAATGGATAAAAAACAAGACACTCGAAAAGTCTTTCGTGAATTCACAATTGCCGGCAAGGACATCCGAAACCGCGCCAAGCTTGCCAACAGCTCCTATCGCTTAGCTTTTAAACTGGATAAGGATGATCAATCCTGGTGGGTTGAAAAGGCCTCTCGGACCATCCTGCTGGACAAAAAGAAACTCGAAAAAGCCCGAGACGATGCTCAGTCCACTTTCAAAGAAGATGAAAAACCCGCTTCGGAATTCGCGCCAGACACGACCATATTTAAAAAAGAACAACGATTGCCCGCAGGCTGGCGTTTTATTCATATTGAAAGCGGACCTCAAGAGCTTGTCATGACTGATGGCACGGCCTATATTCATTTTTTTCCGCAGGGCATGATTGAACCATCTGCCATTCAATTCGAGGACAGCAAAAAGAATATTTGGACGCTTGTCTTTAATCCAATCACAGGTCAATCTGATATTATCCCTGAGGCAAAGACCCTGCGGGATTTAACTCGTTAGGAAATAAAGATTTGAACTCATGGAGTGAGTCTAAAAATTTAAAACATCATCAAGCTGGCTTTACCTTGATTGAAGTGGTTTTGGCTTTGATCATCATGGCCTCTGGTTTATTTATTCTTTTAAATTCTTGGGCAGGCACTTACTCTCGGCTTCGAAAAACTCAGATTCAAGTTCAGATCGTTTCTTTGCTCGAGCGCAAAGTGAACGAAATCGAACGTGAATTCAAAGGCAAGTCCTTGGATTCTATTCCCGAAGAAAAATCAGATGACTTTGGATCTGATGTCGCTGGCTATTCATGGAAAATGACCTCTCGAAAATTAGAAATTCCTGATCTTTCTTCAAGCCTGGTCAGTCGTGATGATGGTGCCAACCAAAATTTTTTAATAATCATGAAGATGTTCACCGATCATCTTTCGAAAAGTATTGTCGAGGTCAAAGTCACCGTTATCTATCAGGATAAAAAGAAGCCCCTAACTGCTGATGTGACTTTTTATATCATCGATTACGACCGACCACTTCCTATTCCTGGAGCTGGAACATGAAGTTGAAATCATCTGGTTTTACTTTGATTGAAGTTGTGTTAGCGATCTCTATTTTATCAACACTGACCGTTTTAACAACGCAAGCTTTAAGCAGAGCACTTAAAGCCAAAGTTAAAATTCAAGCGGAAGTTGATGATGTTGCCGCTTTACGTGATACCATGCGCATGATTCGCACGGATATTAATTTAGCTTTTCACCATCGTGATTTTGAAAAAGAAATTTTGGATCTTGTTTCAAAACCAGCTGGAGCCGTTCCAGGGTTACCCACCACACCGGTTATGCCAACTGCACCCAATACCCCTCAACGACAAAATAAACGCGCTGATCCGGTCACTCATTTTGTCGGGACTGAAAATCAACTGGATTTTATCACGATGAATAATGGCCGCACCACGGCCAATCAGCAGCAAGCTGATTTTATCGAAGTGGGTTATTCTTTAAAAGGCTGTCGCAATTTGACCGATTCAAGCAAATCGAGTCAGTGCCTGTATCGTCGAACTCAGATGGTCATTGATGACGAAGTCTCTGAAGGGGGCACTGAAGTTGTCCTGCTTGAAAATGTCGTTGAATTTAAAGTGCGCTACAACGGTGAAGGTAAGCAGGATTGGGTTTCGACTTGGAATACAAAAAACAGCAGTGATGCCGCGACTCGTTTGCGATTTCCAGAGGTTATTGAAGTTTCATTGGGTATTGAACGCGAAATCGACAAGAAAAAACGCACCTACTCTTTACAGTATGCTGTTCCCATCCACTTTCCGAATAATCCGCCTTTGACGGGAGCTGCAAAGTGAATTTAAAAAAAATAATCTCTCGGATGAAGCACAATCCCTTGAAAGGATCAGTGAAGGATAAAGGCATAGCCTTGATCTTAGCAGTCACGTCCTTACTTTTTATGGTTTACATTGCCAAAGAGGTTTCACGCGACTCACTTACAGAGTATGTCGTGAATTCTCATGAATTGAATCGACTAAAAGCCTACTATGCGGCCCGCAATGGAATGGATATTGCGCTTTTACGCATTAAAATTTTTCAGCAGGCCTCGCGGTTTCCGCTGCCTCCTGCTTTTGCTCAAGAGATCGATCAAATTTGGAAATTTCCATTTGCTTGGCCTCTTCCCGCGCCCCCTGAAATGAATTCCGTCGATCGCGAGAACATGGATAAAATGATGAAAGAGTCCTTTATGGACGCCACCTACACTCATACGATTGAAGACGAAGGCTCTAAAATTGATGTGAATGATTTGATTTCACCCTCGAAAACATTGCGGGAAATAACCAAAAAACAATTGCTGACTATTTTTGAAAGAAAAGTGGAAAGCGATGAAACTTTTCGTCAAGAGTATCAGAATTTTCGCTTTGATGACCTTGTTAATCGCATCATTGACTTCATGAGCGAAGTCAATGAAAGCGCCGGCGGCGGCGGAAAACAAGGATTTTTCACAGAGCTGGGACAAGGCTACCCACCAAATCGTGGATTTCGAACACTGGATGAAATCCGACTGATTCCCGGGATGAGCGAAGAGTTCTTTAATATTTTGAAAGATCAAATCACTATTTATGGAATGAAATCCATCAATCCCAATACGGCTTCAGAAAATGTTTTAAAATCTTTAGATAAAGGCATGACTGACGAAGCCGTCAAAGAGGCCATTGCTCGTCGCAATGATCCCGAATTAGGGGGGCCATTTGTCGGAAGTAAACCCGAAGAGTGTTTAGCTGATTTTAAAAAATTTGTCGAGAGCCGCGGCGCTCGGTTAGAACCTGAATTTGATCAGATTCCAATGCTCTGTGATAAGGTCATCAATTTTAGAATTCGTTCAACAGGTATTTATGGTGCTGGAGCTCATGCTATTATGAAGGATATTACGGCTATCGTTGTGGATTTAAATAAATCAGCCGCTCAAATAAAAACATTTATTGATAAAGAAAAAGAGGCTGCAAATCCTAACCAGAATCCAAACCAACCACCCGGAGGCTCTGGACCTAAGTCCCCACCCGCAGCACAAACTCCTCTTCCCAAAGGCTCCCCTCGTGTCGTATACTGGTCCGAGAACTAGCAACACTGAGCACATCACCGCATAGAGGAGTTTAACAATTATGAGATCAATCGGTATTGATATCGGTGAATACTCAATTAAAGTTGTTGAACTTATTCAAAATAAAAAAAATATTGCTATCAACCAAGTCCATGAAAAAGTTTTGAATTTAAGTGGATCAGATCAAGATCGTGAACTCGAAGTGATCGAATTTATTCGCGGACTTGTGAGTTCGCAAGATTTTTCTAGCACACGAATCATCATGATGGTTCGCCAAGACAAGGTCACATCACGACATAAGATATTTCCGTTTTCAGATCGCCTTAAAATTCAAAAAAGCTTATCCTTTGAAATGGAAGAGGACATCCCTTTTGATACTGATTCTTGTGTTTTTGAATCCAAACTCATTCGCACCCAAGGTTCAGCTGCCGAAATTTTAGCGAATGCTGTTCCCAAGAAAAATATCGAAAGAATCATCTCTTTAGCTTCTGATTTTGGAATTGAATTGCATGCCGTGACTATTGAGGGTTTAGCTTTTGCCAACCTGATTGAACATTGGGATCAGCCTGTTCCTGATTCTCCTAATGATTTTGTTGCTGAAGAAATTGAAAAGCCTTTAAAAAAGATTCAAATCATTCTGAATATTGGACACAAAAAAACTTTGCTGACAGCTTTTGATAATAACCGTTTGATATTTACACGCAGTCTTTTTTGGGGTGGCGACCAACTTATTCAAGACATTATCAAACGGTATCAAGTCCCTGCTCTAGATGCCGTTCGCACTTTACAAACTCAAGGACAATTATTGCTCTCTAAAAAAGGGGCCAGTTTTGAACAGTCTCAGTTGTCAGATATTCTGAGTAAATCTCTGCGTGATTTGGTTCGCGATCTTCAGATGTCATTGCTCGAACTTCAAAGCGAGCATCATGCTGAAGTGACAGATATTTACTTAACTGGTGGCACAAGCTTGATTCAAAATTTGGGTGGTTTCTTGACTCAGAATCTTGAAATCAAATGTAATCCCATTCCGCTTTTACAAAATTATGTCGATTCTTTTGCGTCCCTGGGTTTAGACGCGGCTCAAGGAGTCGATGCACGCTACAACATGGCCGTGGGTATTGCCCTTGAGGCCTATAAAAAACCTCGCAACCCTGCTGCAAATTTACTGAAAGGTGAATTTGCAAAACAAAATAATCGCCTTCATTTTTTATGGCAACAGTGGGGCTCCGTAGCTCAAGTGGCTGCTGCGTGCCTTTTTGTTTTATTTATTTGGTCTTCATTTCGCGAAACGTTTTCAACAACATTGGTTGAACGCGGAGACGAAGTCCTCAAAGCGCAAGCTAAAACTGTTGCACGTTTGCCACGAAAGCAACTGAACGAGGCTGGAGTTAAAAAATATATTCGTGAAAATAAAAAGAAAGCGTCTGAACTTAAGCTTATCGCTCAAGTGGCTCAGATGAATTCCGCATTGGAAATTTTAAAGAAAGTCAGTGATTCCGCACCAGGACGAGATCGCATCAAAATTGACATTATGAATTTTCAAGTCAAAGACGATCTTGTGCAAATTATTGGATATGCCACCACGCCACAAGAAATCAATCTCTTGAGTCAGAATCTCAAATCCATGACATCGGATGGTCAAGTGACAAGTCAACCAGCTAATTTATCAGCCATGCCTCATCGCACGGCCTTTCATATCTCATTCAAAGCAGATCGAGGACTTGTCAAATGAGTCGTTTAGATGAATTGAAAGACCAGTTGAAAGCCTCATTCACTCAAATCAACGATAAGGTTCAAGAATCTGAAAGCTATGCCAAATTGCAAGATCGCTATCAATCGCTGAACCCTCACTCACAAAAATTAGTTTGGTTAGGGGGCGCGGCACTGATTCTTTTTTTAACTCTGTCGTATCCGCTTTCACAGATTTCAACTTCACAAGATATGATCATTTCATTTGAAGAAAAAAGGTCTCTCATTCGCGATCTTTTTAAGACTTACCGCGAGGCCTCCGGGCGCGCTATTATTTCTGTTCCGCCATCAATCGAATCATTAAAAGCTGCCGTAGAAAGCATTCTCTCTGGCGCCAACTTAATTCCTGAACAACGTGTGGGTGTAATTCAATCTTCGGTTGAAGGGCGTTTGATTCCATCTAGCTTGGTCAGCTCTGTTTTAGAAATTAAGTTAGCCAAACTCAATTTAAAACAAATTGTGGATATTGGAACATCAATTGCCGCCATTTCAGAAAGTGTTAAGATGAAAGATCTTTTAATCTCAGCACATCCACACGATACCCGTTATTATGACGTCACGTACAAAATGTACTCGTTGAATGTCCCTGAAGTTGCTCCCGAACCTCCTCCTGAAATTGAAACACGTCCTCGAAAAAGCGGCACCCCTGCAGGCACGAGCGAGGATTCTGAATAATGATGAATTTTATTATTTATTCTTTCCGATTTATTTTTCGGCATAAATTTAAAGTCATGGTCACTTTTGGATTTATTTTTGTTTTTCTACTGGTGCTTTTTCCAATAAATGATTTGAATGATTTGATCACGGCGCAAATTTCAAAATTGACCAATCGTAAAGTTTTTATCCAATTCGATGCTATGAGCTTAAATCCACTTGGACCTAAACTAACGCTAGAGAAAATCTTCGTTGAATCTGGGAACCTACCCACTCTGACTGTTGATTCCCTTTCGCTGAAGCCCTCTTTAGCTGCCTTGGTTAGCCAACAACCCGAAGGAACACTTTCTGCAGAAGGATTTTTAAAAGGCGATCTTCAGATTTCAATTTCATCGGCAACAAAATCAGAAGCCGGGAATGCTCGTTCACGAATAGAGGCTCACGCTAAGAATTTAAATTTAAAAGATATTCGAGAACTCGCCAACTTGCCTGTTCCGCTTCTTGGAAAGATCAACTTGAGCTCAACAGCCATTGCTGATTTAACGTTTCAGGAGCAACCCGAAATGGATTTAAATCTGACTATCTCAAAATTTGAAATGCCCAGCACATCTGTTTCGTTAGCAGATTTAGGGCGAGTCAATCTTCCGCTAATAAAAATGGGACACATCGAGCTCAAAGGAAAGCTGGCGGGCGGCAAGTTTCTGATTGAATCTGGAAAGCTCGGCACCCCTGCTGACGAACTGTATGGCGATGTCAAAGGGAACCTGGGCTTAACGTTCATGAATGCCGGTGGGCAGGTTTTCCCCGTCATGGGTGGATACAATATTGATCTTAATTTAAAAGCCACAGCAGGCTTTAAAGAGCGCGCAAAGTTTTTTTTAGGATTCTTGGACGGCTACAAAACTGAATTGGCTGATGGAACTCAGTACAAATTTAAAATTCAAGCGTCTGCAGCTGGAATGCCCCCACAGTTCACTCCACTCCGTTAGTTATTTGCACTCATCCGAAACACAACCTCTGATATTTATGTCGTAGGCCTGCGTTAGTTTTGGCCATGGCTTCATATCTGCACATACTTTCCGCAAATCAGAAGTTCCTGATTGACTCATTAGACACGGATAAGGAAAACAATAAACGGAGGGTTTATGGCTGGAGTAAATAAAGTAATTATCGTAGGTCGTTTAGGCGGAGATCCTGAAATGAAGGCCGTCGGACAGGGCGCAACTGTGACCCGTTTGAATGTCGCGACCAGCGAAAACTGGTTAGACAAAAGTGGTCAAAAACAAGAACGCACAGAGTGGCACCGCATCGTTGTCTGGGGAAAACTTGCAGAGATCTGCGGTAAATACTTAGCTAAAGGTCGCCAAGTTTACGTTGAAGGAAAATTGCAAACTCGCTCTTGGGAAGATAACGGTCAGAAAAAGTATTCAACCGAAATCGTCGCAAGCACCGTACAATTCTTAGGTTCAGCAAATGCTGATGCCGGAGCTGGCGATCGCTCAAACACATCATCACAGAATCAAAATTCTGGTGCTGATTTCAACTTTGGGGACTTTGGTCCAGAACCAACATTCAACCAAAGCGAAGACATTCCATTTTAAGTCTTTAAATGCTTTAAATTCTGAATTCTTAGAAAAGACCTGACAAAGGTCTTTTCTTTTTTGTAATTTCTCGACAAAATTAGGGTCTATGAAATACCTAAGTCTGGTTTTTATTATCTTAGCAGGCCTCTTACTGTCGAATTGCACAATCTACCGCTCTCCGGAACGAAAAGAATTTGAATCTGAGTCTCCGGGATTCACTGTTCAAAACCTCAAGCAACTGGGGTGTGCCAACTCAAGCATGCGCTCCAAATCCCAATCTTCGCGATTAATTACTATTTATCAATCAGCAAACTCAGAAAGCCATTTCTTGTGGGAATACCGTGTTGGAGATGAGTCCTACTTTGAATCCGACAATTTAAACGGAGTTTACTGTGCTTTTGAAAATAGTTAGTTCTCTTCTTTTTCTCAACCTCATTCTGACGCCTCTGATAGCCAACGCAGTCATTGTCCTGCAGGTCAAAGATAACAAAGCCGTTTTAGATAATGAGGACGAAGACGTTGAAGTCGGACAGATTTTTTATGCTCTTTCAAATAATAAAAAACGCACTGGAAACTTCATCACCGTGACCGCCGTCAAAGGGGGGAAATCCATAGCCATTTTAACCCGTGGACGCGTTTATCCCAAACAATTGTTAGAGGCTAAGACCACTCAAAATAGTTCAGAGGACAATTCTGCAGAACTTGAAGATCTAGAAAATACGGATATCTCAAGTCCAATCAAAGTTTTTCGCACCAACAGCAACCGAGTGAGCCTCCTTCTTAACTTTATGTCGAATTCAATGACGGCTAAAGAATCTGATGGTGTACCACCAACACCTCAAGTTGAAGATGTTCTTATGAAAGGAATTTCACTGGGTGTTACAGCTACTATCGATTATCCCGTAAAGCCTTGGTTTGAGTTTCGAGGAACTGTAGGTTATGAACCATTTGTTGCCTCTGGCACATCAGGTATCACAGGTTGCGACAATGCAACTTCGCGGGATTGCCGTGTCAATATTGGATATTTGGCTGGTGGTGGCTATGGGCGATTTAACGTTTATACACGAAAGCAAATTCTGACTTGGGTGGGATTTGGTGTTACTGGACGATTTCCTGCGACGAAAGTTTCAACAGCACTGCGCACAAACGATCTGAATCTGACATCCAGCTATGGATTTGCTGTGGGAGCTGATTATTTTATATCAAATAAAAATTTTATCCCGTTTTCCATTGAGCAACACTATTTTTTTAAATCAGATACTGTTCAGGCCAATTTTCTATCGATTCGCGTTGGATACGGCTTGGCGTACTGAAAACAAAAAAATAATCAACCCATCACGCGGTGAACATTAATAACGCCCTTGATTTTTTGAAGAGCTAGCACGGCCGCTGATAATTGTTTTGTATCTTTGACAGAAATTTCAAACATACAGACCGCTTTCTTATCGCGAGTTGTTCGAATTTGAGCGGAATCAATATTGATTCCTTGAACAGCAAAAGATTCCGACATCAGCTTCAATAAACCTGGAACGTCTTGACTGATCACTTCAAGTCTCACTTGACGCTCTTGCCCGTCCCCCGCTGTTTTAGAATTCCATGTGACATCCACGCGGCGCATTTGGTCCATTTCAAAAACTTTGCGGCAATCTGCCTGATGAACAATAATTCCTTTTCCTCGACTGATAAAGCCCGTAATTGAGTCCCCAGGAATTGGACCGCAACATTTTGCAAAATGCACCAGAACATCTTCCATACCATCCACTGTCACCAGTGAATTTGATTTTCGCATTTTTGCTTTAGCTGATTTGACCACTTTTTCCAGAAATGTGCTGACTTCGGGCTGCTCGTTCTTTTCAATTTCTTTCTGTAAGGCTTCAGGACTTAAATTATCAACCAAAAGCTTGGGTTCAAACTTGCCATATCCGACGCGAGCATACAGCTCTTCCAAATCTACGATTCCACTTTCACTCATGTACTTTTCAAACTCGGGGCCTTTTAAGTACTTGGCCGCAGCCAAGCCAAACTTACGAAATTCTTTTTCAACAATATCTTTTCCAATCAAAATTGAATTTCGGCGCTGTTCTTCTTTAACAAACTGACGAATTTTTGCCTTGGCTTTATTCGTCACAGCAAACTTGAGCCAATCTTTCGATGGAGTTTGCGTTTTTGATATGATGATTTCAACACGATCACCATTCACTAGTTTATGCTTGAGTGGGACCATCTTTCCATTAACTCGAGCCCCTGTGCACGTATTTCCCAATGAAGTATGAATCGCATAAGCCAAATCAACTGGTGTGGCTCCATCCGGAAGCTCTTGCACATCTCCCTTGGGAGTAAAAACATAAATATCTCGTTCAACCAAATCCGTTTTTACAATATCTAGAAACTCATCCGGCGCGCCTGCTCCGGATTGACTGAGCGAAAATAGATCCCGCATCCAATTTGTTTTTTTGAGCTCAGTATCGTTTAACTTACCACGCTCTTTATAATTCCAGTGAGCTGCAATACCCTTTTCAGCAATTAAATGCATCTCTTCCGTTCGTATTTGCACTTCGATACGATCACCACCTGGGCCAATCACTGTGGTGTGCAAAGACTGATACTGATTCGACTTTGGCATGGCGATGAAATCTTTGAAACGTCCTGGAATTGGTTTCCAAATTGAATGGATGTAGCCCAGTACTTCATAGCATTCAACCACTGTTCCAACAGTTATCCGAAAGGCCAATATATCATATATCTGATCGTAAGTTAAATTTCGACTGGTCATCTTACGATACACAGACCAAAGATGCTTTGATCGCCCATAGACTTTAAAATTTTTAATCTGTGATTTCCCTAAGACTTCTCCAATACTGCGACGAACTTCTTCGATATATTTTTCAGTTTCGTGCTCGTTCTTCTCGATCAACTGCACCAATTCATAATACTTATCCGGACGCGAATAGCGAAAACACAGATCTTCAAGTTCCACTTTCAACGCACTGATACCAATTCGTCCAGCCAAGGGGCAATAAATCTCAAGCGTCTCTTGAGCAATGCGAACTTGTTTTTCATAGGGCATGTGATTCAAGGTTCGCATATTGTGAAGCCGATCAGCCAACTTCACTAAGACAACGCGAACATCTTTCCCCATTGCAACAATCATCTTGCGAATATTTTCGCCCTGTTTATCAAAATTATTTCTGAAATTCATCTGACCGATTTTTGTCACGCCATCAACAAGAGCTGTTACGGTTTCGCCAAATTCTTTTTTGATCTCATCCAGAGTCGCTGGAGTGTCTTCGACAGTGTCATGCAATAAACCAGTTGCAATCGTATCCATATCCAAACGCAAATCCGCAAGAATTCCAGCCACATTGAGGGGATGTGAAATATAAGGCTCTCCAGAGCGACGCAATTGCCCTTGGTGGGCCTTCTCAGAAAACTCATAAACACGTTTAATAAAATCAAATGGAGCTGTGGGATGATAGCCTTTGATCTTTTCACAAAGTTCCTCAACAGTTTTTATTGGCTTTTGCGGAAGTCTGTCATCGATCAAAATTGGCAGCATCTGATTATTTTAAAACAAAAAAACCCGCTATTTAAGCGGGTTATTCATTATTTGATCGAATTATAGTTTTTTACAGACTAAAGCTGTGGAAAAACAAAATCAGTCTGTTATTTGTTTAAATCAAACAGCATATCTGTTGTTGCTGTTGCTTGGTCAATTTTAGATTCAAATCCCACATTGCCCATTGCCACTTCACGAAGTGAGTTCACAATGTACTTGTTATTTCTCATTGCAACGGTGCAATCGCTACCTTTTAGAAGCTGCTTTGCTCGTTTTGCCACCAACAATACCAATGCAAAACGATTTGGAACTTTATCCATACAATCTTCTACCGTTACACGAGCCATAGAACCTCCATAGGAAACATTTTTTTATTAAAGGGAAGTCTTTTACTATACGGCTAAGTGATCCAATTCTCAACTATTTTCTTAAATTCAGCGTAAGAACGATTGAAATCGTCATTAATGATCTGAACATCGAACTCAGAGGCTTTGGCCATCTCTTTCTCAGCATTCTTCATGCGAATATCCAGATCCGCTGGCGGAGCCCCATCGCGCTTAATAACGCGTCGCTTAAGCTCTTCAATTGATGGCGGCAAGATAAAAACTGTTTTTGCATCTGGAAACTTCGATTTGAATGTCTCAACGCCCTGGATATCAATATCCATAATGACCACTTTATCTTTGGCCCAGGCCAAACGAATCTGCTCATATGAAGTACCATAAAAATTGGTATGCACCTGAGCCCACTCGATAAAAAACTCGTCTTTTATTTTTTTCTGAAAATCCTCGTTGGATGTGAAAAAGTAAGGCTTCCCTTCGCTCTCGTGATGGCGCATTGGCCTGGTGGTGTATGTGATAATATCATGCAGCCGAGGATCTTCTGAAGCGATCCTCTCAACAAAACTACTTTTTCCAGCGCCACTCGGAGCCGCAACAATAATCATCCGTGTCTTCATTCGATGTTTTGCACCTGTTCTCGGATTCGCTCTATCAATGTTTTAGATTCAACAACAGCTTCAGTGATTCCGGCCACTTGGCTTTTTGATCCAATCGTATTCACTTCACGCAATAATTCTTGAGTGTAAAAATCTAACTTTTTACCCTCAACAGCTGAATCCTCAATCAGTTTTTCAAAATTTTTCAGATGCTCGGCCAGTCTCGTGATCTCTTCATTGATATCAGCCTTTTCAAGTTGCATCACAATTTCTTGCGAGATCCTTTGGGTATCAATGGTATTATTGGCAATTTCCTTGGTGAGTTTTAACTTAATTCGAGACTCAAATCTTTCTTGTAAAATTTTATTGGCCTCTTCTCGAAGTTTTGAAATTTTAACAACATGCTTTTGCAAATCTTTAAGATTTTTTGAAAGATCTTTTTTCAAAGCAGCGCCTTCGCGCTGGCGCTCGATATCAATTTTTTTAAGTGCCCCTTCAAATACTTTTTTCAAAAGAGCAGCCTCATTAAGTTGAATGTTTTCAGCTTCTTCGACTTGAATCACATCTGGCATTCTGGTGATTTGCTCAAGGCGAACAGATTCTTTCATTTTTAAGTCTGCTGACACTTTCCGAAAAGCCTTCAGATACTCGTTAGCCAATTTTGTATTCACCACAACTTTTGCAGACGTTTCACTCGCTTTGATTTTACGGGAAATATAAACATCCACAGTGCCACGAACAAGCACCGCTGCCAGTCGTTTTTTAAGATCACTTTCAAATGAATAATACAATCGTGGCGAATGAAACCGTGTTTCTAAATAGCGGCCATTGACAGCCCGAAGACTGACCTCAATCGTCAGATCGTTACTTTGAACTCGAAACACACCAAAACCTGTCATGCTTTTCATCGTTTTATTATCACTTTGCTCGGGTTGCGGGGTCAATGTCAGTCAAAAATAGGTCAAGGCGTCGTTGCATCTCGAGAAGCTTCTCATTCGATAGATCCGACCAAAGTATGGATGAATCCCGCTTAAACCAGGTTTTCTGTTTTTTAATCAATTGCATGGTGCTTGTCACGATATTGCTCACCAGCTCTTGCTTTGATTTATTATGTATCAGAAAATCCACCACATCTTTATAGCCTACGCTGGAAAGCGGAGCCCATTCCTGAAATCCACGTTTTAAAAAACTTTCCGTTTCTTCAATTATTCCATTCTCAATCATTTGCACTGTGCGCGTCTCAACGCGGTGGCGCGCCTGCTCTTTGGGTAATGAAAATCCCACTTTTAAATATGAAAATGGAAATGCATTTTTATTTTGCTGCATCTGTGACTTTGCCTTCAATTGCGCAGGAGTCTCGCCGCTTTGTCGCAGAATTTCGATAGCTCGCACCAGACGGTAATGATCATTCACATGAATAATATGCTCAGGATCAGCAGCTGTGAGCTCTGCATGCAACATTTCTGGCCCATGCTCCTTAAGTTCGCGCTCAATTTCTTGGCGGTATTCAAGACTGGCTGGTTCAAGATCGTACATTCCCTTTTCCAAAGCTTGAATATAAAAACCAGTCCCACCCACGACAAATACTGGAAACCTCAATGTTCCCTTTTCGATAAGCTCATAAAAACGCCGAAGAAACACCCCTGCTGTCATTTCATGAGGAGCCTCTACAAAGGAATACAAATAATGAGGCACCAAATTCATTTCATCTAAAGTTGGAGCGGCAGATCCCACCTCAAGACCCTTGTAAAATTGAACGCTATCAATATTGACAATACTTCCACCCAAACGCTGAGCCTGATTCAATGCCCAACTGCTTTTTCCCGAAGCCGTTGAACCCACAACAAAAATAAATTTTTTTTTGTCTTTAGTTGATACGACCAAATTGTTTTTCCAATTCTGTAAATGGAATCTCTATAGAGACTGGACGTCCGTGCGGACAAAAACTGGACAGAGCAAATTCATCCATCGACACCAGTAGCTCTTGCATTTGCTGCAAACTCAAACTTTGACCAGCACGCACCACGGAGTGGCATGCCATAGTCGCAAATAAATCACCAATCTTCTTTTCAATGGCATAACTGCCGCCATGGTCCTGAACGTCGACGGCCATCTTTTCAAAAAGCTGAGGCAAAGCCCCATCCTTTAATAAACTTGGTGCTGATTTTACCCCAAGACTCATCGGGCCTAATCGCTCAATTTCAATTCCGAGTTCAGCTATTTGATTCTGTAATTCCAGAAGGCTCTCCACCTTGTCTTCTGTTAAATCAATAACAAACGGAAAGAGATAGTTTTGGATATCATAGGATTTTTGTTTCCACGATCTCATGAGGGATTCAAAAACCACCCGTTCGTGGGCCGCATGTTGATCCACGTACACCAAATGATCCTTTTTTTGACAGACAATATACGTTAGATTGGCCTGTCCTAGAACCTGAAGAGAACCCCAATAACCAACTGTTGGCTGGCTATTATTCACAGCAAGTAATGATAAACTTTCAATGGAAAAATCTTTTTTCTTAAATTGAGTTTGTTGAAAGCTCTGATCATGAAAACTTAAGTTTTGAGAAACCTGAACGCTATAGTCTGGGCGAAGACTCGGAGAGACAGCAACACTCGGTATTGCCGCAGACTCTTTAGGTGCTACGATCCAAGGTGCTTTTTCGAGAGCTTCGCGAAGAGCTCCATGGACAGTCCGAAAGGCCATCGAAGCATCCTGAAACTTAACCTGACTTTTGGTTGGGTGAATATTGACGTCGATTTCTTGCGGATCACAGTGAAGCTTGATCACCGCCAGCGGATACTCCCCATGCATCAGTAAACTGCGGTAGGAGTCCATAACAGCGGCCTGCAAAGCTCGATCTTGAATAAATCGATTCTGTGCAAATATCCAAATTTGTTTAGATGTTTTAACAACATCTTGGGGTGAAGAAAAAACCACATCCGCACTAAATGAACCCTTTTTGAACACTGCGGAAAAAAGCTGATTTCTTTCTAAAACATCTCGAGCCCGCTCTAGCAAATAAGAACGTCGTTGATAATACAACTGCAAATCACCATCTTGGATCAGTTTAAACTCAACCGTGGGATGCGCCAAGGCCATCGCTTTAACAACATTTTTTATTTGTTGTGTTTCCGAGCTCTCTGATTTCAAAAACTTCAATCGCGCAGGAACATTATCGAATAAATTTTCTATTTTGATTTCTGTACCACAACTTCGCGAACTTGGAATAACTTTTGAGACTTTTCCAAAATCAGAAACAATTTGACTCGGTTTTTTTTCTTCGACGTGAAAACTCTGCAGTGTTAATTTTGAGACCGCTGCAATACTGGCAAGAGCCTCTCCGCGAAATCCAAATGTATTTAAATTCCAAAGATCGTCAGACACACTTATTTTACTGGTGGCATGACGCTGCAGTGCTTTTGTCAGATCTTCAGATCTGATGCCTTCTCCGTTATCAGAGATACGAACAGAACGCCCTCCCTGAGCAAATTCAACAATCACTTCCGAAGCTTTGGCATCAATACTATTTTCGATTAATTCCTTAACAAGATGAGCCGGGCGCTCAACAACTTCGCCAGCCGAAATTTGATTGATAACATCAGCAGATAAAACCTGAATAGACATAACATTTTATAGGGTGCAGAACTTAAAAAAGCAACGAAACCCCAAGAGCTCCATAGTTATTTCGGTCAAAAAAGTACTTCGCCGAAAGATCAAACGCTACTTTTTTGAACTGCACCACATAGCCCCCCTCTAGGATGATTCCCAGAGTCACATCTTGTAAATCATAGTTTTTCAAAGGAGTGCTGACCTTAATGCGCGAAAGATGAGCCACTAAGGATCCTCCATAGCGAAAACCTGAAAAGGAATTCACTGGAATTATTGTATTGAAGCCTGAGCTTCCCCAAATATTAAACCCCTCTGCTGAACCACCCGTTTTTTCAGCATAATACCTTGGAGCCTGAAATGAGCCAAAGACTTCCCATATTGAAGCCATTGCAATACTTTTATAACCAAATGCATATAAATTATCGACCTGCAGGGTTCCCATAGTTTCTTCATGATAATTAATCAATTGAGCTGTGACACCACGGTAATTTGTCATAAAAGACATGTCCTCGTCAGGATCGTCTTCGTCCTCGGGCATTGTTGCTTTTGAACTGTTTTTCTTCAAACTCGGTTTTACAGACTCAACATCTTCTCGGTATGGTTTTTCTTCAAAAATTTTTCCATTCACTGTCACTTCGTGATCAGGAATGTATCCTATCTTTCCAGATTTTAATTTGATCTTGTAGAAAGCACCATAAATTTTGTTTGAAATCAAATAGGTCTCGCCATAGTTCACGGAATCAATAATATCGGAATCAAAACTTTCATCCGCATAAACATCAGCCGACGTTACATTTATGGTCGCCTTTTGCGCCGCCATCACATTCATACAAAAAAAATAAAAAATCAGAAACCATGTTTTCATTTCAACGCTGATTATAGATGTATAAATTTAAACTTTTAAAGAAAGATTTTGAGATGTGGCGCGGGGCTTTAATGATGTATCGGCTTTGACTTTGGGTAAAATAACCGGAGGTCTCAGCAAATGAGCCGGAGAATCGGCACGTTTCTCCAAAAATGCTTTAATTTTAAGCCCAGCCAGCTCATGATCTCTAAGATACAATATGGGATCAAATCCACAGTTTTGACAGACCATGGCGCTTCGCCATTTCACTTGGGTGAATATCTCTCCCACAATCAGAAGCCCACCGACGATCAACAATCCACGGGGATCCAAGGACTTGTAAATAACGAATGTGAATAGCACTCCTAAAAATATCAAGCTCAGCACTTCGATATAAGATAGATTCTTATGCTTGTACACTTTTCGGGGAGTTTTACAGAATGCACAGTAACAAGACGTTCGTTGTTTTAACATACGTACAGTTTGCCAAAATGGCGGCTTTATTTCTATGCTGATATAGATGGATATACAGAACCTCGTCCTTAGACCTAACTGTTTACTGACCAAAAGCTCTTTGGTGTTCGTTCCTGGACCTCGAAGTCTGTTTTTTTATCAACGCCCATTTGGTTTATTACCCACATTTCTTTATGAACACGGCTATCGTATCGCCTTGGCTCCATTACCATTTCGTGGCCTTTCACGACGAAGACAGGCTTTTAAAAAATGGCTCCATCTGCAAGCTGAGTATCGGTTTCACTTTTTTATGTCCCCAGTGACCTATCAAGAACTGAAGGATCTCATCGAACCAGAAAAAATGGAAAGCTTAACTTTTTTGGATAAAGACTCCAGCGACACCCCTGCCATATTACCTTCTGTAAAATTTCGAACCCCTTTGTCCTATCGCTTACACCAATTAATAAGTCATCTGTATGGTGAATCGGTCCCCACCTATGACAGCACCTATTCCAAATTCAATGCCATCAATTATGATCGAATTCTTGACCATTGCATAAAACTTGCTGAGAATGAAATTTATGCGTGACGTAACTCCGGACCAAAACTCAATTGATCTTAAAGCTTTAATTCATGACCTGATTGAATTTATAAAAAATCCAGTTCAACGAATTCGAATCCTTCCTGATTGGAACTGGTCTTCTTTATTCATAGTGCAAATTTTGGTCGCCATTGCTTCAGGCATTTTAGCCAGTATTATTAAAATGGATTTTGGATTTTGGTTTATTGCCAGAACAATTATCGCCATGCCAATTGTAACAACCCTGATGGCCCTGCTTTTAACATTTTTTGTATATTACTATTTTCAATTTTTTGAAAATCGGTCTGAAAGTTTTCGAAAAATCTTGATTCTCATTATTCTCTCGTCGATTCCGTTTTATATTTTCCAAATCGCATCGGCCTATTTTGCGCCCATTTCACTGATTGGTTTTGGTTTCACAGCCATATTAGCTGTGATAGGTTTATGTGAAAATTTCGGAGTCGAGAAAAAACGCGCCTACACTGTTGTTGGAGTGCTGTTTGCTATCGTTTTGGTAACATGGATTTCAAATCGCAGTTTTTAGACTTTTCCCGTTGAACCAAAACCACCTACACCACGCTCTGTATCACTCAATTCATCTGCTAATTCAAATTCTGCAAAAATAACCGGAGCAACAACCAATTGAGCACAACGGTCTTGATCTTGGATCACGACATCTTCCTGGCCTAAATTAATTAAAATAATTTTCACTTCGCCTCTATAGTCTGCATCAATGGTACCCGGAGTATTCAGCACAGTCAGACCTTGTTTTGCAGCCCATCCGCTGCGTGGACGCGCTTGAATTTCAAAACCTACAGGAATCTCAAATGATAATCCCGTTGGCACCATAGCACGCTCACCTTTTTTCAAGATCAAAGGCTGTGTCAACTGGGCCCGAACATCGAATCCACTGGCTCCCTGAGATTGGTACGCAGGAAGTTCGCCTTTAAAATGAGCCCATGTTTTAACTTTTAATTTCATAACTGCCTCTCTCTTTATGAATTTCGCTTACGCGTAAAATCATAATTCTGTAACCACTCTTTATGGTCTTTCAATTTTGGCCCCATGAGGGCCACTGATACTTTTGATAAATCAAAGTGCTCCCGCATATAAGCTCGAATGGATTTTTCTGTAACAGCTTCAACCTGCTGAATAACAGTCTCAACAGAACGATAGCCATTAAATATCATTTCATTCACACCCAACGATGTCATACGATTTTCGATATCATCCGAACCCATCAAAAGCTGCCCGCGGACCTGGGTCTTAAATAAATCGATATCCGATTTTTTGAAACCCTCTCGTTTTAACTTCAAAAGTTCATCAGCAATAATATGCATGACTTTTTTCACCTTAGATGAATCTGTACCTGCATGAATTGTAATGTTTCCGGAATCAACATTCGTATTAATGGATGAAAAGATACTGTACGCCAGTCCCTGTTTCTCGCGAACTGCCTGGTACAAACGGGAGGTCATTCCCCCACCTAAAAGCGAGTTCACAATGAAAGCCTCAAAGCGGTATTTGTCATGAAAAGAAGTCGCAGGGAATCCCAGTAGGATATGCGCCTGTTCCATCTCTTTTTCGTAAATTTTTCTTGAAACTTTCCAACGGGGTGCGCGACGAGTTTGCGGCACATTAAAACTCTTTCGCGTTCGAAATAATTTTTGCGATTCTATTACCAATTCATCATGATCAATTGGTCCAGCGGCACTCACGATCAAATTACTGCCTTGGTAATACTTTTTATAGAATTCCAAAACTTTCTTTTGAGTCATTTTTTGAATGGTTTCACTTTTTCCAAGGATCTGACGACTGAGTGGATGATTTTTATAAACCTCGCTATAGAAGTAATCATAAATAATTTCTTCATCAGCATCATCACACATTGCAATTTCTTGCAGGATGACTTTTTTTTCCAGATCAAAATCTTTTTTTGTTAATGCCATATTACAAACAAGATCAGACAGAACATCTAAGCCCAGCTTCCAATCTTCACGCAATACCAAACAATGATAATTGGTGTATTCACGAGTGGTGTACGCGTTCAAATCACCACCTAAAGATTCTAGAGATTTCGCAATTTGATAGGCATTTCTTTTTTTTGTTCCTTTGAAAACCAAGTGCTCCAAGAAATGAGATATCCCCACCTCTTCCTCAGCTTCATCTCGTGTTCCGGTCAAAACCCAAACACCAATAGACACAGACTTAGAAAACGGATGGTTTTCAGTAACCACCCGCACTCCATTTGGTAATATTGATTTTTTAAATGAGTTCACGGCCGCAAGGCTTTACTACTGCAACAAGGCTTTACGAGAAAGCTTGATTCGACCAGCGCGGTCAACCTCAAGAACTTTAACATCAATCATTTCACCTTCTTTTAAAACATCAGTGACTTGACGAACGCGCTCGTTAGCAATTTCAGAAATGTGCAAAAGACCTTGAGTATTTGGAAGGATCTCAACAAAAGCTCCGAATTCAGCAATCTTCATGACTTTTCCGCTGTAGGTCTTTCCAACTTCAGCTTCTGCACAAATTCCTTCGATGATCGCAATCGCTTTTTTAACAGCTTCTGGATCAGCTGAAGCGATATTAATTGTTCCATCATCTTGAATTTCGATTTTCACTCCAGTTTGCTCTGTGATTCCACGAATAACTTTACCACCAGAACCAATAACTTCACGGATCTTATCCACTTTAATTTTGATCGTTACAATTCGCGGAGCAAATTCAGAGATCTGACCCCGTGGGTTTTTCATTACTTTTTCCATCTCAGCCAAGATGTGCAAACGACCATCACGTGCCTGATTCAATGCTGTTTCCATCACTTGGAAGCTCACTGAATCAATTTTGATATCCATTTGTAAAGCCGTAATTCCCGTTGCTGTTCCAGCAACTTTGAAATCCATATCACCCAAGTGATCCTCATCACCCAAGATATCTGACAAGACAGCAACTCGGTCGCCCTCTTTAATCAAACCCATAGCAATACCCGCGACATTATGTTTGAGCTTAACACCGGCATCAAGCATAGATAAAACTGCCGCACAAACTGTTCCCATAGAGCTCGAACCATTCGATTCCAAAACTTCACCCACAATACGAATTGTGTATGGGAAATCAACATGATCAGGAATAATTGATTTCACCGCACGCTCAGCCAAGTTCCCATGACCAATCTCACGACGACCTTGACCACCAAAACGTCCTACTTCACCCACTGAAAATGGAGGGAAATTGTAATGCAATAAGAATTTTTTCTTCAGCTGACCACGCAATGATTCAATATTTTGCTCATCATCAGCAGTTCCCAATGTTGCTGTCCCCAAACACTGTGTTTCACCACGAGTGAATAATCCAGAACCGTGAGCCCGTGGTAAAATACCCACTTCACATGAAATCGGACGAACTGTTTTTAAATCGCGACCGTCAATACGAGCACCTTTATCTAAAATCATCGCGCGAGCTACTTTGTATTTTACATCTTCAACGATTGCGGACAATTCTTTATCGCGCTGAGAACGTAATTTATCGTCAGTGATTGTTGCGACTAGTTTTTCTTTTGCCGCAGCCTTAGCTTCATCAAAAGAAGCATAGCGATCTTGCTTCACACGCAAAGACAACGCCTTTTCAATCAATGGTTGCAATGTTGATTCAGCTGATTGTCGGAAGTCGCTGTCAATTTTTGCTGCTGTAAACGAACGTTTTGCTTTTGAACCTGTTTTTTCACGCAGTTCATCTTGGATTTGTAAAAGTGGCATCAAAGATTGATGACCAAATTTCAAAGCAGCTAAAGCATCCGCCTCAGTGATAAACTGAGCTTCACCCTCAACCATCAATAAACCATTTTTGGTTCCAGAAACAATGATATCCATGTCTGATTTTGCCAATTGTTCTTGATTTGGATTGGCAATAAATTGCCCATCCACACGCGCCACTTGGCACGCCGCTGTGGGTCCGAAAAATGGAATGTCAGAAATATGCAATGCCGCCGATGCACCCAATGAAGCCAGAATATCAATTGGAAATGCGCCATCAGAACTCAATACAGAGGCCACAACTTGTGTGTCGTTCAAATATCCTTCTGGAAATAAGGGACGGATAGGACGATCGATAATACGTGCACTCAATACTGATTCTGTTGAAGGCTTACCTTCACGTTTAAAGTAACCACCGGGAATTTTTCCAACGGCATAAAATTTTTCAATGTATTCAACCATCAAAGGGAAATAACCTTGATCTGGTTTTGCTTGCTTTGCAGAAACTGCAGTGACAAGGACCATATTATTACCTGAAGTAACAACGACGGATCCGTCGGCCTGTTTAGCCATACGGCCTGTTTCAATTTTTATTTGTTGTCCTGCAACTGATGTTGTCACTGTTGTGATCATTCTTAATGTCTCCTTAAATTATTAAGGCCCATCTTTGGGCCTTAAGTCATGATTTTCTAATTTTCGATTACTTACGGATGTCGAGTGAGCTGATCAGTTGCTCGTAGCGTTTCTGATCTTTAGATTTTAAATAATCTAAAAGTTTACGACGGCGATTTACGATTTTGATCAAACCATGACGACCATGATTGTCTTTTTTGTGAACTGCAAAGTGAACAGCCATATCATTCAAACGTGCTGTGATCAAAGCCACTTGCACTTCTGGTGAACCTGTATCCAATTCAGATTTTTTAAATTTTTTTAAGATGTCTGCTTTTTTTTCTTTAGTAACGGCCATTAACGTTCTCCTGGTTATTGCTGATTTCTCAGCGGTTAGTAATTCCGAATAAAGCGTCATGGCTGACGGCAATTTCAGAGTCCTCAAGATTTAGCAATCCAGGGGAAATTGTTCAAGGGTTTTCAGCAGTTAAAGACTCTTTTTATTCTGAAACCTTGACCGGGCTCAAGGCCAACCAAAGCCAAAACATGCCCCTTTTGTTCGGGTAAAATTTGGATAATCTGATCTTCTTCAGGATTAAACTGCGAGATCAGCTGGGATTTAAGACCATGGCTAATTTGTCCATTTCTCATTAATGCCTGGTCCTGCCCTTTGATTCGAATACGTTTCACTAGAGGCAAGGCCTGATCTAAAGGAACCAGGCGCTGCTGACGCTCCAGTGGCGCCAAGGCCTCAAGCTGCTCAAGGGTTACTGACTGATTGATATGAAAATGGTGAGATTCTGTACGAATCAAACTAACCATTGTTGCACCACATTCTAGAATATCTCCTAGATGACTAACCCATGATCGAATAAAGCTGCCTTTCGAGCAGCTCAGAACAAACTCATGTTCAAAAGATTTTTCACTAGTGAGCGCTAGAATATTCCAAAATTTCATCACCTTCTGTGGGATCTCAACGGCCTCTCCGGCACGCGCATACTCATATAATTTTTTACCATCAATTTTCTTTGCCGAGAATATTGGCACTGGTAATGAAAGCTCGCCACTGAGATGCAGAGCCACATCTAAGATCTTCTCTGGTGAAACAGATACTGGTTTCTCACTGAGCACAGTCCCCGTTATATCCAAGGTGTCCGTCGTTACACCTAATCTTAAACCAACTTGATAGGATTTATTTCCTTCGGTGACATATTGACTTAACTTTGTCGCCTCGCCAATCAAAAGCACCATCAAACCACTTGCTAAAGGATCCAATGTTCCGGAATGACCGACCTCTCGAGTCCCCAATAGGCGGCGCACACGAGCAACCACATCATGGCTTGTCAGGCCAACAGGTTTATTGATCAATAATAAACCGTGCATTAATTTTCCTCGATTGGTTTTTTTTGCGCTGAAATTCCGGAAATAATTTTCTCAATTTTTAAAATATTTTCAGTGGATTCATCTTTATAGAATGAAATTTTTGGACAGTAGCGCATTTTCAATTTGGTATTGATTTCATTTTGAATATCCTTGGTCCACGGCTGCAAAACCTTCACCAAATCTATGACTTCATTTTCAGTTGAAAAAAAAGTCACAAATACTTTTGCCGAGCGAAAATCGGCTGGCATCATGACTCGAGTTACAGTGACCAAGCCACCCAACTCGCTTTGTAAATGATTGATCATATAAGTCGAAACGATCTGTTGAACTTCTTTTTCAACTCGCTCTTTTCGACGCCCATCACCCGTATTTTTCATAATGTCTAAATCCTTAATATTCTATCGAACCAGTCCCATTAAGGATTTAACGGAGTCAATTCACGTACAATTTCTTCTTTTAAATATGACTCAATCACATCGCCTGGTTTGATATCATTAAAACCTTCGATTCCGATACCACACTCAAAGCCTTCAGCGACTTCTTTAGCATCATCTTTAAATCGCTTTAATGATCCTACTTTACCTTCGAAAATAATTTTTCCATCACGCACTAAACGCAACATATTTGACCGCTGTACTTTGCCGGAAGTTACAAAACAACCTGCAATAACGCCCATCTTCGGAACACTGAAAATATTTCGAACTTCGGCAGAACCGGTAACTTTCTCAACAACTTGTGGAGCCAATACCCCAGCCATTGCTTTTTTGATTTCATCGATCATCTCGTAAACAATCGAGTATGTTCGAATATCAACACCAATTTGCTTGGCTTTTGCTTGCGCATTTCCATCTGGACGAACATTAAATCCGATCACAACACCTTTTGCCGTATGCGCAAGAAGGACATCATTCTCTGTGATTCCACCAACACCAGCATGAATAATTCTATTTTTAACTTCTGCTGAAGCAATTTTATTCAACATTCCTTGAATAGCTTCTAGTGATCCATGCACATCAGATTTCAGAACGATATTGAATTCTTTCACATCACCTTGAGTGACTTTCGAGAAAATATCCTCCATTGAGATCTTACCCTTGACCGCTGCATCTGCGGCAGTGACTTGTTTTCGATTATTAACAACTTGTTCAGCTGTTTTTTCATCGGCCACAACGTCAAAACGATCTCCTGATGAAGGCACGCCTTCAAGACCCAGAACCTCTACGGGCATTCCTGGTCCCATCTTATCAACACGCTGACCTTTATCGTTCATTAAAGATTTTACTTTACCCTTCATGGAACCAGCAACAATATGCTGGCCAATAGAGACAGTTCCATCTTTTACTAAGATTGTGGCTACAGCTCCACGACCTTTTTCAAGTTTAGCCTCGATAACGATACCTGTTCCCGAACGTGACGGATTGGCTTTTAACTCAGCCACTTCGGCTAATAATTTAATACTTTCGAGTAACTTATCAATTCCCGTGTGCTTAAGAGCTGAAACTTCAACGAAAATTGTTGTTCCACCCCACTCTTCAGGAACGATTTGTAATTCAGTTAATTGCTGTTTGATACGATCTGGATTGGCTCCAGGCTTATCCATTTTATTGACGGCTACGATAATGGGAACTCCCGCAGCTTTTGCATGATTAATGGCTTCCGCTGTTTGCGGCATCATCCCATCATCTGCAGCAACAACTATGATTGCTATATCCGTCGCATTAGCTCCGCGCGAACGCATAGCTGTGAACGCTTCGTGGCCCGGAGTATCTAGAAATGTTGTGATAGATCCGTCATCTGCCTTAACTGTATAGGCTCCAATATGCTGTGTGATGCCACCAGCTTCGCCAGCAGCTACTTTCTCATTTCGAATGGCATCCAATAAAGAAGTTTTACCGTGATCGACGTGTCCCATAACTGTCACCACTGGTGGACGAGTTATTTTTTCAGCTTCTAAATCTCCAAATGCCATCTCCACAACTATTTCATCTGCTGTTTTGAAAACATTCTGCGCTTCCCAACCAAACTCAGGAACAATCAAGGCAATGGTATCGAAATCCAAGTCGGTATTCATTGTTGCCATCACGCCTTGTTTCATCAAAGCTTTGACCATTTGAGTGGCTTTGATACCCATCTCCTGAGCCACATCACTGACTTTCATTTTATTATTCACTTTAAGAACACGCTTTGAGGCCTTTGGCTGCGTGATTTCGGTCTTCATTGCAGCTCGATTCAAGATGTCCATTTTCTTACGTGGTTGAAATACCAATTCACGTTTCTTAAATTCATTCGGGTTGAAGCTGTTCAAAATGGTCTCAGCTTCTTTTTCTTTAGCGGACAAGCCTCCCGTCGGAGTAGCTACTGCTCCGAATTTTTTAGATTTCTTGTCATAGTCTCGCTTAGTATCAATTGTATTTGTAAAGACCGGAACATCTGGCATCTGCGCCACAAATCCTGGTCGAATATTTCGAGCACCCATTCCGCCACCCATACGAGGCTGAATTCCACCTGTACCCGGACGAGCATTAAACCCACCCTGACCACCGGCTGATGTTCCACCAGGATGACCTTGGCTTCGAGGTCCACTTAACGGACGCGGGCCACCACCTTGATAGCCAGAACCCGGAGGAGCCTGAACGCGACTCAAATCCATCTTACCAATAATATTACGTCGTGGATTGGCCACATTGGCAGAACTGGAAACACCACTGTCGCCTATTGCGACTTCTTTTTTACGAGAAATGATCGGCGATGGTTTATGCTCTGGAGTTGCTGCGGCTGGAGTTGTTATTGGAGTTGGTGTCACAACTGTTGCCACTGCAGCTGGTGCTGCCGGCGTTGGAGGAGTTGCTACTGAAGTCGCAGTTGGTGTTGCTGTGACGGCAGGTGCTACCGACACTGTTGTTGGAGCTGATTCTATTTTTTCAATCACAGGAGCTTCCGATTTCACACTAGCGGCTACTTCTGGAACAGTTTCAACTTTTGGAGCCATCACTTTAGGCTCATCGACGATTGGTTCGACTTCCTTCATTTTACGACGAATAACAGGTGCTGCTTTGGGGGCCGTGTCTGACACCGATTCAGTCCCTGTTTTTGTCGAAGTCTTAGTGGCTTTGGATGCGGCCTTGGGAGCAGCAACTTTTTTAGCAGTCGCAGTACCTGCTGCTTTTCGCGCCGTGGTTTTCTTTGGCTTCTCTTCAGCTGGTTTATCAGCCCCAGCTAACTTGATTTTAATTTGCTCTAAAACCTCTGGCTCCACTTCAGCCATATGATTTTTGATTGGAAGATTCCATTCTTTAATTTTATCCATTAAAGCAAGTGGTGTCATACCAATTTCTTTTGCAAATTCGAAAACTTTTGGATTACTCACGCGTTATATCCCTTCATCCCATTCTATTTCTAAAAAACTAAGTATTTGTTCCAAGCTTTGATAGCTCAGCTTTTAATTGTTCTTCAGCACGTTGTTTTGCTGATGAACCCTTATCAATCACGGCTGCTTGAGGAGATTTTGGAACGGCAAGGCCTTGATCTTTGTAACTCTTAATTAAAACAGTCGCATCCGTAATTAACTTTTGCGCTTTCTCTGGATCATCGTAACCAGGAATTGTCATGATATCTTCAACCTTTGCAGCGGCAATGGATTGGATCGATCCAAATCCAGATTGGAAAATATTTTGAGCCATCGTCTCATTCATACCTGGAATCAACATCAAGTTGAAAATAGATTCCGCAGTTCGAGCCGAAGCTGCCGTATCCGACATAATATCCAACTTCCACGTAGTCAACTTGGCTGCCAAACGCACATTCTGACCCTTACGTCCAATGGCCAAACTCAGTTGAGAATCTGGAACAACAATTTCCATCTCTTTATTTTCTTCATCTAAGAATACTTTTGAAATCTCAGCTGGAGCTAAAGCATTACATGCAAAACGTGTGATATCTTCATCCCACATCACGATATCAATTTTTTCACCCTTTAACTCTTGAACGATATTCTGAACACGAGAACCCTTCATACCAACACAAGCTCCAACTGGATCTACTGAGTTGTCTTTTGTACGAACGGCAATCTTTGCTCGCTGTCCTGGCTCACGAGCTGCTGACATAATCTCAACAACACCGTCATAAATTTCAGGAACTTCCATTTCAAATAATTTAACCAAATAACGCTCATCTGCACGAGACATAATGATCTGTGGTCCGCGCGTTGTTTGACGAACTTCTGACAAATAACCCTGAATGCGATCACCTGGCTTGTACACTTCGCCTGGGATTTGTTCGCGAGGTGGAATGTGGGCTTCTGTACGACCCAAATCCACGATAATCGCTCCGCGCTCAACTCGGCGAGCAATTCCCGATGCAATTTCACCTTTACGCTGTTCAAATTCAGAAAAAATAATCTCGCGTTCCGCATCACGAACTTTTTGTAAGATGATCTGCTTTGCCGTTTGCGCGGCAATCCGACCTAAATCATTTGAAACTAATTTGATACCGATAGAGTCATTTAATGATGCTCCCGGATCTAGCAATAAAGCGTCTTCTAGAGTGATTTCGACCTCTTCGTCGACAAATTTTTCTTTTTCAACAACTTCTTTAAATTCATACAACTCAACTTCACCAGTGGCTTCATTATACTGAGCTTCAATTTCACGATAAGTTCCATACTTTTTACGAGCCGCTACGAGCATGGCTTGTTTCACAGCATCAATGATGACTTCTTTATCGATACCTTTGTCGCGACCAACCTGATCGATAACCTTAGCTAAATCGGTAAATAAATTTTCTGCCATGTAGAACCCCCAATTATTTCTTCTTTTTTATAGAATTTGTCTTCATCTCAAAAACAAGTTTTGATTTTTCAATTTTAGAAAACGGAATCTTCACGTTCACGCCTCGGATATCAAAAACCAATTGATCCCCCTCGACGGCCGCCAAAACTTCATCAAACTGCTTCATTGAAGCGATGCCCTTTTCCGTAACACCCAAAGTGCTCAGTGAACTTGTCAATTTGATATAAATCTTTTTACCAATAACTTTTTCAAAGTGCCACGGCTTAGTCAGGATGCGGTCTAAACCTGGAGTAGAGACTTCGAGTGTGTAATTGCCACCAGGAACAGCGTCTTCATTTGCATCAAGTAATAGATTTAAACCTTTGGAAACACTGGAACAATCTTCCACGCCAACTCCGGCGTCCTTATCAATATAAATGCGAAGTATTCGACCGTTTCCAGTCCCAACCAGTTCCAAATCGTAAAGGACACAACCCTCACGCTGGGCCACATCTGTAGCCATCTCTTCAATTTTTACTAACCAGTCCGCTTTTTTAAGATCCAAATACACTAACCTATCTTGCTTGCAGTTTACACAAAAAAAAATTGGGCTTTGGGCCCAATTACTTTTCACCCTAGCAAACTTAGAGCCCGCAAGCAACTTTGTTTATCAGATCACAGATATTTCATAACCAGAGCCGTTCCCCCATCGGAATAATAGGATTTCCGAGCACCCAGCACCTGAAATCCATTTTTTTTATAAAATTTAACAGCCGACTGATTGTTTTCATGCACTTCTAGCAAAATAGGCAGCCCACGCCGCATAGCGAAATTCTGCAGAAAGGATAGGGTTCGTGATCCATACCCTCGCATAAAGAAATCTGGATTGGTGCCAATTGCCATAATCTCAAGACGATCGTCGTACTCACGAAAGGTTATAAATGCAGCAATTCTCGCAGCCTCTCGCACCAAAAATGTTTTGGATTTTTCAAACTCTTGCAATGCTGTTTCCGAGCTCCAATTAAAGTAATTTGGAAACCTCTCTCCCAAACGATGATACAACTGCGCCAACTCCATACGGGCTGAGAGGTCTAACTCGATGACATCAAGATCTTTAGGTTCCATGATTTTTCATTTTAACAGAGTACTTACGCTTCAACACATCCATCCAGGCTGCAAATCGAAGCTTTTGACTGACCTGCGTTTGTTTAAACTCAAGCAATGCCAAGGCATATGAAATCATCACCATTTCTGTTTCAATTTCGCGCTTTGAAAATTCATTCAATTCAGCTTTTGCACTGGCTGAAAGCTCAAATTTCTGTGGCTTGATCTCAAAAAGCAAAGCCTCGCGTTTTAAAATTCGCGACAACAAAAAATCATCCACCAACCCCTCAGAAAACAGGGTGAGCTTTTCAGACCCCGTAGCAACTTTGACGAGTTTGGCATACAGACTCATGTCTCGCGCAGTCCAAGACTGTCCACCTTCTGAAAAAAGCACTTGATTGATTGCAACAGACTGAGCCTTCACAGAAACTGTGATCGTAAGCAAAAAAGAGACAAGAAAAATTGGAGTCCATTTCATAGAACTAGTTAACCACAGACCCTACAAATAAAAAAGTCCCTTTACTTGCGCAAAAGGACTTTTTTTTGTTCTTTTAAATGGATACGTCTTCGGAGACTAGAAATTCACACGAGCTACGATGCTTGAAATCGAGTATTGTAACTTCTCAAGCGGAGTTCCAACATAACCATAAGATGAATTTGGATAGTTCGAATTCACACGGCTTGACATATTAAACATATACTTGAAGTCAAATCCGATTGAAAACTTAGGACTGAATTCCAAATCCACACCCGCATTAACACCCAAGTCGATCGCATGTGAATTACCTGTGTCCTCGCTAGATCCCATATAAGAATTAGTCAAAGCATACTTACGGTAAGAGTATGAAATCAAACCACCTAAAACCGGACGAACCATTCCACTCATCAACTGATATTTTGCAGTCATGGCACCTTGGTATTGATTCACATCATAGCTATCAACCTGATAATAACCACCATAACCAACAGCACTATAATTATTCACATCAACACCATAGTTCGACATCAAAAAGGAACCTTCAACCATGAAATAATCAAAACGTGTTCCAAAAGCAGCACCCAAAGAGTAATTGCCTTTTACGTTTTTAACATCTGGATAATAACCAATCCCTGCAATACCTGAAAAATATCGAGTCTCAACCGGAGCTACTATGGCTGTTGCATCATCTTCCAATGCCGCACGAACTTCTTCGCGGATTGCATCCCGAGTTAACTCCTCATTCTCTTCAATAACAATCGGCTGAACCTGCTGTTGGACAACTGGAGCTGCTTGAACCGGAGCTTGTACTGTAGCCTGTGCGGGAGCACCACTTTGGATCGTTTCAAACTTATCTCCAAACAGTACGGCGGCACGTTTTTTTTCGTCTTCCATACGGCTTTGTTCGAGCTTCTCGACAATGCGAGACTCTGTTCGCATCTCTTCATCCTGACGGTATTTACGAATAGCATCTGCTTTCGAATCTGATAACGGCGAGGCTTCAATAAAAGTTGTTGGCTGCTGCTGAACCTGCTGATTTTGTGGAACAACGACTGTCTGACTGACAAATGAAGTGGCCTTATTCGATTTTTTTGTTGTGCTCTCTGGCTGCACATACAATTGATCGATTTCAGAATCGACATCAATATCAATGCTTTGGCTTTCGACTTGCGCCAGCGCCTGAGCTGATACCATCACCAGAGTTAAAAACAACATGTACTTTTTCATAGTAGGTCTCCCCATTTAAAGTTTTGAACACTTCTTACTTGAGCAACCTGAGTGCCAAGATGCGGCGGGTGTGGAAAAAAAATGCAACATGTTGATTTCTCATGCCAATTTAAGTTTCAGAAGGAATTTGGTTTTTGCAGATAGGGCTTAAAAAGTGTCGATTCTTGTTAACAACCCTGCAAAATTTTCTTGAACCAAGGTGGGATATACACGTATAAGTAGAGCACAACAAAAGTGCCTCGGTGATGAAATTGGTAGACTTGCTAGACTCAAAATCTTGTGTGCTCACGCACGTGCCGGTTCGAGTCCGGCCCGAGGCACCACTTTTTGTTTAGTTTAAACCTTTTGAACCCAACCAAAAATATCTTCTTTTTCGCCGTACTGAATCCCCGTAATATGATTGTAGAGCTCTGTAGCGATAGGACCACGAACACCCTCATTAATAACCATTTTATAAGAATTTGAACTGAGCTCGCCTACTGGCGAAATCACAGCGGCAGTCCCTGTGCCAAAAACTTCTTTTAAGGTTCCTTTTTGATAAGCCGCTCGAACCTCATCCATTGATAGCTCGCGCTCTGTCACCGGAAGCCCCATATGCTTTAATAACTTCAATACACAGTCTCGCACCCCACCTGGCAAAATAGAACCATTCAACGCGGGGGTGACAATTTCATTTTCAAAAACAAAAAACACGTTCATGGTACCAACCTCTTCGATGGATTGATGAGTCACATTTTGCCATAAGACCTGAGCGTAACCTTTTTCTTTAGCAACTAATGCGGCTTTCAAACTGGCTGCGTAATTGGCTCCGGCCTTAGTCGCACCAAGGCCACCTGGAGCCGCACGAATAAAAGTATCTTCCACCCAAATTTTAATCGGGTCTGCGCCTTCAGAATAATAAGATGAAACCGGAGAACAAATCACAAAAAAGAGATACTCTGACGCTGGACGAACACCTAAAAAAGCTTCCATTCCAATTAATGTTGGCCGCAAATACAAAGAAGATCCGCGTTCCTTAGGAACCCATGCCTGATCCACGCGAACCAGTTGGCGAATACCCTCGATCATGATTTCAACCGGAGGAGCTTCCATACACAAGCGGTCCGCGCCATTTTGTAATCGCATGGCATTGTACTCGGGACGAAATAAAACCAAATCCCCCTGAGTTTGGCGAAAGCATTTCATGCCCTCGAACAAAGCTTGGCCATAATGCAGAACTGTTGCCGCAGGATCAATAGCCAGAGGCTGATAGGGAGTGATACGACCATTATGCCAGCCTTTGGAGGTCGCATAGTTTAACTGAAACATATGGTCGCTAAAGTATTTTCCAAATCCCAGATTTTTCACATCGGGCATGGGCTTTAACAGAGTCGATTTTGTAACTGTGAAATTTTGCATTCAAAGGGTGTAGCACAAAACCAACACCACTGTCATGACCATCTTTAAGATCAATTAAAACCTAAATCTTTAAGGATTCCATAAATCGGAGAATTCATAACAAAGGTGCCGTAGTTCATACCGCTACCGTCAATATCTAGATAACCACCATCATGAATACCAACAACTTTTAAATTGACCAAACTCAATAATGTCGCGCCACTGCTTCCTGGATTTGTATCACACTGATGCTGTAATGAATCCGCAGGAAAAAGAGGATTCTGATTTCGCTCAACACCACAATTTTGCGACCAATGAAGTGGAAGATCATCCGGATGAGAAAACAGAGTGAGTGAATCACCCATGATTGCTCGACGCTTCAAATCTGGAGCAATAAAAACATCCGGCGCCGGAGAAACTTTTATAATCGCAAAGTCCAATCCACTTGTGTATTGCGCAGCAATTACTTCTTGGCATTGAGATTTTAAATATCCTTGTTTATTCCCTCGTACTCCCCAGATTATTTCTGTATCAGCACACCCGGTGTGTTCAACCAAAGTGGGAGGCGCCCAGAAACAGTGCCCAGCTGTTAAAACAATTCCATTTCCTAAATGCGTCACCGTACAACCCGTCGTCATTATCCCAAAAGCATCCAATACTTTGCGGTATCGAAGTGGGATATTGGTTCCGTCATCATTCACTGCAATAAAGTCATTCTTACCGATAATTTTTTCGATGTCCGCGGAATACCCCGCAACGGCTGTCAGCAAAAGAAGAGATATAAGAATTAGCTTCACAGTCAGACCCTCCGAATTCCAAAAAACAAATAACCCACTTTGGAACCAGGGGGTAGAAAAAAATCACTTGAGACTTATTTTTTCTGGCAGACCCAACCGATCAGACACATAACTTAAATCTAAGCTGATAGCCTGCAGTGCAATGCCCGTTCCCCAGGGATTTTTCTCTTTTGAACCATAAAGCGTATCCCCCTGTATCGGAAAACCTCGACGAGAAAGTTCCAATCGAAGCTGATGAGGCTTTCCCGTTAATGGAAACATTTGCCAGCCTATTTTATAAGCGTCGATTTCCATCACTCGCGCTCTAGTCTCAGCCCATTCTCCGTGATCAGATTCGAAGGAACGCCTCTTGCCACGCTGGATTCGCGTCTTCCAATAAAACTCTTTTCCCGATGAGATCTCCAGCACACTACGATCTGTTTTAATATCAAGGGGCCAATGGGAAAAATTCTGTAAACTGGTCGACGCTCGATACATCTTGGAAATTGTTTTTTTCTCGAACCAACCCTGAGCAATCTTGTGAGATTTTGCACTCAGGGCAAACAAAATCAATCCGCTGACTTCTAAATCCAAACGATGCACTGGTAGCACCTGAGTGCGCAATTGGTGTTGCAAATCAATTCCAAGACAGGGCCTAGGGTCATGACGATCACGTGATGGCACCGATAACACTCCTGCTGGTTTATGACAAACAACAAAATTTTCATTTTGAAAGAGAATCTCAATCATTGAGTTTTTTGAGTCCGACTAAAAATATTTCTTTAGAAATTTTACGAGTCGAATCCGGCTTCACAGCTTCAACACGAGAGAACTCTTTTTTCATCAAATCACGCAACGTCGAAAAATCATCGGAATGAAAAAGCTTACAAACAAAATGCCCGTCTTTCTTAAGATATTTCTTGGCCATTTCAAGCGCCAACTCACACAATTCAAACGAGCGGGCTTGATCCGTCGTGCGAATCCCCGTCGTTCGAGGAGCCATATCGGAAACCACAATGTCAAAAATAGGTTCAAATCCATTTTCAACTATAATTTCATCCAAATTGATATCGAGCATATCGGCCTGAATAAAAACCGCATTTGGCAATTTGATTTCAACTCGGGTCAGATCTATTCCTAACACGCGGCCCTTTGGACCAATTTTTTTGGAGCAGTACTGTGACCAAGACCCCGGCGCTGCCCCCAGATCCAGTACTTTCTGATGAGGATGAATGATTTTAAATTTTTGATCAATTTCTTCTAATTTAAATACCGAACGTGCAGCAAAATTTTGCTCTTTGGCTTTTTTAAAATAGTGATCTTTGGGATTATAGGACATGAGACAAGCACTTACCAAATACCTTGTCTTCTGTCACAGGTTGTTTTAACACTAGCTATGGATTTAATTTGGGTTATGTTTGCATTTTTTATATTGATTACAATTGTATTTATCATTGTTGGTTTCTTTTTCCCAGAACTGCTTGGAATCACAGGCAATAAGGCCAAAGAAATTCAGCGTCATCACGAAGAAGACAAAGATAAGAACTAAAGTTTTGGTTTCTGAACTCGCAGCAAGAGAGCTCCACCGGCTCCAACCAGAATCAACAAGCTTAAAATTGTTTGTCGAGAATCCCCCGTAACCCGGGCAAATAGCGCAATTAAAATGGGCCCTAAAACCGATGCAAATTTTCCTAATAAATTAAAAAAGCCAAAGTATTCACCGGATTTTTCAGGTGGACTGAGCTGCGCAAATAAAGATCGAGATAGCGCTTGAACACCACCTTGAGCCAATCCAATCACTGTTGCTAAAATAAAAAAATGATTTCCCGTACTCATCAGTGAGGCTCCAATAATGACGATCATATAAATCAATAAACACAGCAAGATTAAGTTTCGATTGCTCCACCGAGTGGCCAGCACTCCAAAAAGATAGGCACTTGGAAATCCGACGAACTGGGTGATTAAAAGGGCCTTGATCAAATCGGACGCCTCAAGCCCCAATGACAATCCAAAATCCACCGCCATTGTCATCACCGTAAAAACACCATCAATATAAAACCAGTACGCCAAAACAAAATAGAATAGGTTCTTATTTTTAAAAATTGACATCACTGTGAATTTTAATTCTTTGAACGTTTCCTGAGATAACGTCCATAACCCCGAGGTTGATTCATGGGTTTCAGGTTCTGGCACCCACTTGAGCAATGGCCACGACAAAAGAATCCAAACAATGGCCACAACTAAAAATGAAATGCGCACAGCTAAAACATCTGAACTGATTCCAAAAAGTTGAGGCTTCAGATACATCAACACATTGATCAGAAAAATAATTCCACCACCCAAATAGCCAGCTGAGTATCCCAATGAGGAAACAAAATCATACTGCTTCGGCTCAACAACTGAAGGCATTAGCGAATCATAAAAAACGCAACTTGCTGAACACATAAAAAGAGCAAATCCATACAGAGCGGCAGCGGCTTGCCACCCGCCCTGGGGCACAAAAAAAAGTCCTGCGGAACCAATGGCTCCCGCGAGCATTGTTATCGTGAGAAATTTTTTCTTTGAACGGCGTTTATCCGAAATCACACCGAGTATGGGTGATAAGATGGCTAATAAAAATCCAGAAACTGCCAAAACCCAGGCTAGACGCTCGGTGCTGTCGATGGCACTGGCCCCGCCACTCCAATACTGTTTAAAAAAAACAGGGAAGAATCCTGCCATAACGGTTGTAAAAAAAACACTATTGGCTGAGTCATAAAGAGCCCATGACAGAATCTTCTTATTCATAAACAAATTTTGCCTAAGTTATGCTTCGATTGCATCTCTTTTCTTTGATTCTTCTTAATAATGCTTGCTCGGTATTTGAAAGTCTTGGTATTGAAATCAGCATCATCTATATATTTTATGAAACAAGGATTCCAATGAAATCATTTAAAGCGACCTTCATCGAAGCAACAGTTACGCTGACAGTTTTAGGACTGACACTCCTTGCCACCTCTTCTTTCGCAACCTCGAACCCGCAAATTCGCGAATGTCACCGTTTGGGTGGAGAGTTTTTAGTTGCTGAATCCCGCCAAGATCAGTTTGGTTTTTGCAAGTTTGACGAGGCCATCATCGGCGCCATGGATTTAGTACGTCAATTAGACAGCCAGGATACCGTCGGTTCCATTATCACTTATCGAAACTTTATTCAGACTTGCGAACCCTATGGACAATTTCTCACCTATTTGGATTTAGAAAAAAAACCTTTGAAACTATGTATTTTTGAAGATGGCTCAGCTCTAAATGAGCAGGCTCTTTCCGCTGGTCGCTATTCTCCACTGAACATCAAATTGACTGCCGCATTAGGGTTAGATTAGTACTGTGTCCTTATGGTAAATCAACAATTTGCAACAGCCGTTCATATACTGACGGCGCTGGCATTTAATAAAAAGAAACTTTTGAATTCAGAAACACTGGCAGCCAGTGTCAGTACAAATCCTGTTGTTATCCGTCGCTTACTTTCACTACTTACAAAATCTCAGCTGGTCACAACACTTCGCGGAAAATCTGGTGGAGTGCGATTGTCCCGAGAACCACAAACCATCACCTTAAAGGATGTTTATTTAGCGATTAACCCCGCTGAATCGATTAGCCCCCGAACCAAAAACCCAACTAAGGAATGCCCTGTCAGTTGCTCGATGCATTCCATCATGACAACTATTTCTGACGGAACTCAAAAATCCATTTTAAAATACCTTGAATCACAAAAACTTTCTGATCTTATAAAAAAAATTCCAAAGCCTTCCGCATGATTCAACTGACTGAAGAACAACTTGAAGTTTATCCAGAAATTCTTTTTCAGGATGAGGATCTTTTGGTGCTCTTTAAACCCAGCACCTGGTTTGTCCACCCACCTGAAAACCCAAAACATCGTCGTGGTTTAAAAAGGCGCACGTGTGTGCAGTGGCTTATGGATGTTCATCAAATTAAAGCCAATCCCGTGCATCGCTTGGATGTCCCAACAGAAGGTGTTCTTGTTTTTGCTAAAAACACACCAGCCTCAAAAAAATTGAATTTGCAGTTTCAAAATCAAACTGCAAAAAAAATCTATCATGCCGTTGTGCGCGGCTGGTTCAAAGAACCACAGGGGCAGATTGATTTGCCACTGGAATTGGACTCGACCGGTGAACTTGTCGCTTGCCTAACGGGCTATACCACGCTGTCTCAACAAGAATTTAATCACCAAGTAAATCCCCAGTTTCCAACTTCCCGTTACTCGATGATAGAAGTCAGACCCCATACAGGTCGATGGCATCAAATACGCCGCCACATGAATCGCGTTTCACACCCCATTATTGGTGATCGCGAACATGGTGATTCCAGACACAATCGTTTTTTCAGAGAATCTTTGGCCGTTGAAGGACTCTGCCTGAGAGCCAGCTCGATCACTTTAATCCATCCCACTCTTGAGAAAACCATGACATGGAATTCTCCTCTCACAGAAAAATGGCACACGCTTCAAACTGTTTTTTCCAGCTCACTTGTCACGTAGCCACTTCATATACTCAATAATATTTTTTTCTTGGCCCCGAGGTACGGGCTCATAAAATGATTGCGGTTTTAAACTGGGTGGCCAATAGTTTTGATCAACCCAACCTTTTGCTGCATCTTGTGGATAAATGTACTGACCAGAAGCCTTTTGAGACGACTTCAAAGCTTCGGGAATATCAACACTACCCGTTTCAGATAAAAAAGTTTCCGCTTTACCCAGTGCCAGATACGAGCGATTTGATTTTGGACAACTGGCCAAGAAAGTCACCACATGTGCTAAATTAATTTTGCACTCTGGCAATCCAATCGCCTCCACAGCATGAAGACCCGCTATGGCCAGAGGCAAAGCCCGAGGCTCTGCATTGCCAATATCCTCACTGGCTAAAATAATAAGACGTCGCGCAATAAAAACTGGATCCTCTCCGCCGGCCAGCATTCGAACCATATAATATAAAGCCGCATTGGCATCGCTACCTCGGATTGATTTAATAAATGCAGATATACAATCGTAGTGCTGATCTGCAGACTTGTCATAGGCAATCATTTTTTTGCCGACTAAATTTTCAATATCTGAATCGAGCAACTGAAACGACTTTGGATCCAACTTGTAAAGCTCAATGACAGATTCCAACGTATTTAAAAATCGACGTCCATCACCATCTGCAAGTAAAATCAATTTTTCAATTTGTTCTGTGCTCACCAACTCTTGCAATGGAATATCTTCGGCGTGTTCTGCTTTTTTTAAAAGTTCATAAAAATGATGGGTTTCAAGACGTTTAAAATACACCACTTGGCAACGACTGAGCAAAGCCCGATTCAACTCATAACTTGGATGTTCAGTTGTTGCTCCAATCAGATACAAAAAACCTTTTTCAACATAGGGAAGTAAAACATCTTGCTGGGATTTATTGAATCGATGAATCTCATCAACAAATAACAATGTCTTCTCTGAATTTTCAAGGAGTCTTGATTTGCTGGCCTCGCCCACTGATTTTAAATCTTTGACTCCGGCATCAATCGCATTCAGAGACACAAAAAAAGCTTTTGCAGTTGTTGCTAAAGCCCGAGCAAAACTGGTTTTGCCAGTACCCGGCGGACCACTGATAATAAGATTGAGTAAATGTCCCGATGCCAGCAATTTTCCAACAGGTAACTTGGAAGACAACACATGATCTTGTCCAATGACATCAGTCACAATTTTTGGACGCAAACGCTCAGCCAGAGGCTTTAAACGATCATTTAACTGTATTTCAAAAAGGTCTGACATGATGACGTTGAAAATATCATAGCCCTCATTTTATTTCCGATTTTTTTTGCTTTAATGCCACGCAATGGGGAATTTAACCACGAGCACTCCAGCGAGTGCGCATTCATTGCGACTGAAATATGGATTTTATTTTGCACCCTTTTTAACTTGAGAGATTTAGGTATGGCAATCACATTTAAAGGGAGTATTTATGACAAAAAATAAAGTTCTAGGAGTTTTGGCTGCCCTGCTGTTGTCGGCATCAACTGCATACGGCGCCGATTTTCGACAAACTGAAACATCAACATTTCCAGCCGTTCGCCCCGTCAGCAGCATGGATGAACGCATGCCAAATATTGGACTGCTGATTGGATCGTCAACACCAGAGGGAAGTTTTGAAAGCTCAGGCGAAATCGGAATTGATTTGGTTTTTCAACCTTACATCCCATTTGGAATAGGACTCGAGGCTATGTACTCGGAACCTGAATCTGAATTGACTGGGGAAAAGCTCAAGCGCACCAGTGTTCTAGCAAAAGTCCTTTATAATTTTGGTGGATCAATACCAATTATTCGCGACAGTTATATTGGCGCGGGGGCCGGTGCCGTCTTTGTTGAAGACGAAAGCGAATCTCAATTTGCATCCGCACCTATGGTTGGTTTTGATATTCCACTCAGAAATGCATTGGATCAAGCTTCAGTTTCTCTTGGCGCCAATGCCAAGTACTTATTCGTTGATGGCGATGATCCAGATGCCCTTTCCGTCAACGGTGTTGTTCGTTACTGGTACTAGATTTTCATAAGGCTCGGACAGTGATCTGCTCGAGCCTTTATTTTTTGAGGAAAGGAACTTACATGAAACCATTTGCAACAGACACCCCCAAGAAATCTAAAAACATTGCGGTTTTTGGAATTTACAAAAACCGCACTTCAATTGAAAATGCCGTGGACCAATTGAAATACTCTGGTTTTCGCAATTCAGATATTTCTGTTCTGATGCCGGATAAAGAATCCACACAAGATTTTATTCATGAAAAGCATACGAAAGCTCCTGAAGGGGCTGCTGCTGGTGCTGGAACCGGCGCCGTACTGGGTGGAACATTAGGATGGCTTGTTGGCGCAGGAGCACTGGCCATTCCCGGAATTGGACCTTTAGTCGCAGCAGGGCCAATCGTTGCATCCATTGCTGGTGCTGGTGTGGGTGGTGCCGTCGGTGGAGTCAGTGGAGCTTTAGTGGGAATGGGAATTCCAGAATTTGAAGCCAAGCGCTACGAAGGAACTGTCAAAGAAGGTGGAATCTTACTGTCCGTCCATTGTGACGATAATGAATGGACACGAAAAGCCAAAGAATTATTGGAAACATCCGGTGCAAAGGATGTTTCAGCAACAAGTGAATCGAAAACTCATTAAAGCACCATTCAAAAGATGCATTTTAAATAAAAAAAAACTCGCTTTTACAAGCGAGTTTTTTTTGATGATAACTTTGAATTTAAAATTAGCCTTTAACGTTTACGTTAACTGCGCAAGGACCTTTTTTACCTTGTCCAACTTCGAATTCTACTTTATCGCCATCTTTAGGTTGTTGACCTTTTACTTCCGAGATGTGGAAAAATAAATCTCCGCCGCCATCTTGCGTGATAAATCCAAAACCTTTTTCGCCATTAAAAAACTTAACCGTACCAGAACTCATGTGATAACCTCTTTATTTGATTTGTGAAATTGTTGTAGCATATTTTTGGGACTTTGAAAGGATTTTAGCTGTTTTCTTTTGTTTTTCCAATTTACGTCCCTATCGTTTGCTTTTGTTTTAACCATTTTTACTGAGTTTCACCATTTTGAGGCCCCATGCCTCACCCAATGAACCCTATCGTTGTTGAGCGAATGGCAAGCTGTTCAAAAATGGATAGCACTGAGTTAAAATCTTTGTAGATTCTTCCAAAGTCTTGCTGAAAGCTCCCAATACAAAATCAGAATTCATCGAAACTGTATCTGTATAGTAATCTTGGCAGTGATTGATAATTTCATATTGAAGAGTCAATACCCGAGATAACGGCGCACAAACTTTAGCATCCACATCATATTTAGCCAGCAAGCTTGAAAAAGCTTCGACACTTTTATTTAAGCTGACTGTCACAGTACAGATGTCATTCCATTGCTGTTCTACATCTACTTTTTCTTTCTGAATCACATGGATTTTCTCGAGCCCTTCATTGATCCCATCAGCAACCATCAAAACACCTTGACCTATTTTAGCCAGATCAAATAAATCAGTAAAACCTGGAAGAATTTGTGCCTGAGCAATCGAAGCAAATACAGTGATCATAACAAGAATCTTTTTCATCATTTTTTCCTTTTTTAGATAGTCATTTGAACGGCTACAGTTAGCGCCTTCGATGGCCAATGCCAACAAGAATAGGGATAAACTTAGAAAAATTTCAAAAAAAAAGCCGCGGGATTTACCCACGGCTTTTCGAACTCTTTAAAATTCGGTTAAATTACTTTAAAAAGTCACCCAAAATACGCATACCAACAATCACTTCTTGAAGGCTACGTTTATTGCCGGTCTCAGGAGTTTCTTCACGGCTATTGAAAGCCACATGATAGCGATACAAATCAGCAGTTGCTGGCTTGTACTCAGCCTGCAAACCGTAAGACATGTACTTATTCTTAGATGTTGTAACTCCATCAAATAATTCTTCAGAAGATGCAACTTTAGCTCCGACAGCAGTGTTTTCATCAAAGCTGTAGACAACTTTACCAATAATTGAGCTTAATGTGTCTTTTAAAACTGTTGTGCCCGTTAATGAAGTCGCTGTATTTAAAGCATAATCCAATTGAAATAAAATAGGTTGAGCTTGCCATTGAAATCCAACAGCTGCCCAGTCAGCTTTGTAATCTTCTTTTGTCGTTTCAGTGTGGTATGAAGCCATCAAGCCCAAGACTTTTTCCATCATAAAGCCTTTATAAACTAAGCCCCACATGTTTTTATTTTGGTCAGATAAACCCGCAGTAGCATTGGCAACAGATGCGCGACCGACATTGGTATCTAAATTAGTGGCCATTAAATTCAATTCATGGGATCCAAATGTCAGAGTTCCCTTCGCGCCAGTTCCGTATAAAACTTGTGTGTAACCTTTAAAAGAAAGACCACCAAAAGCTCCTAGGCTGGTTCCAGTTCCTGCATACGCTTCAGAAACAAAGTACATATCTGCACCCGCAGTAGCGCCCTCAAATCCACCCACGTCATGAGCCAATTTACCCACAGTCAATTTAAACATGTCAGACATTTTATGAGTCGCATATGCAAAGTCCAATGTTGGGTTTGAATTATCGCGAATCTCCAAAGCTCCTTGAGCTTTTCCAGCCAAACGCATACGAGCGCGGTAGCTCACGTCTTCATTTAAATTCCCTTTGTAATCTAAACGTGCCGTGTTGATATAAAAACGATAGTTATCCTTACCAGCAGCAGCCAATTCGGCATCGTCATTAAAAGTTTGGCTCAACATATCTGCTCGAAAATCAAAGTTTAAATTTCCGATGGCATGGGCCTGAGTTGCTGCAAATCCAATGATAACAAGCAAGAGTAAACGCTTCATTTTTTGATCCTTTGTGGTGTTTGTTAATGCGTAGTTGTCTGTGCCTTATTCTTTTTGTTGATAGAGATTAAGTCAAACGGAAAAAACACAGGGATCAATGGATGTTCGAAATACCTTCAATTTGAAGAAGCTTAGCCTTAAGTTCAAAGCCACCTGCATAGCCTACTAATTTACCATTTGTCCCCACCACACGGTGGCAGGGAATGATAATACCAATGGGATTTTTTCCATTGGCTGCACCAACAGCCCGCACAGCCTTTGGTGCTTGGATTTTTTCAGCTTGAGTTTTGTAGGTGATGGTTTTTCCATAAGGGATTTTCTCAAGCTCTGCCCAAACTTTCTGTTGGAATTCTGTTCCCAAAAGCTGACATGGCAAATCAAAAACTTTTCTTTTCCCTGAAAAATACTCGCTCAATTGCTGCAACGCCAAGTCAATCACGGCATTGGTTTGCTGAAGAATTACCGGATGATCCGGGCGCTTTAAAAAATACTCTTTATCACCCTGAAAAAGCAAACCCACCAAATGGGTTTCGGTGGCATATAAAAATAATTTCCCAATGGGGCTTTTCCATTCATAAAAATAAAGTGTTGTGGAATTCATCATGATCCAATTCTCCGATTATTTGGTGGATTGATGAGATTTATTAATAAACCACATCATCACCCACGTAAAAGTTGTGGTTAAAACCAAAATATATCCTAGAGTATCAAAGTGCTCCAGATATCCACCCGGTCGCTCGCTAACAACAGAGCCCGCAATCACGGCTGCAAATCCACCGGCAATCTGTTGCAATGATGAACTGATTGCCATAAAAGCACCACGGCTATCCGGAGTAGGAATCGCCGACATCAATGCCTGAGAAGGAATCATTCGAGAGAATATCCCCACAAATAAAACAGCATTCACCAAAACAACCATCCACAAAGGCGATACTCCCATGTTGGTGTAGATCACGACCAAAATCATCGAAACAACTGTCCCAAAAGTAAAGACTTTGAATTTGCCAACTAAATCACTGAAACGTCCCACTAAAGGCCCCGTTACAATAGCGCACAAACCTGTGATTAAATAAATCATCGGCAATTTTTCAACAGCAATCCCCAAATTGTGAACTGTAAAAGCACTTCCGAATGGCATCAGCATAAATCCACCTGTCGACAACAACGCCGTTGTCGCAAATGCAAACGCATACCGAGGGGTCGTAATGGTTCGACGAAGATGCTCGAAGGCATTGTGATCTTTCTGCATTTTAAGATGGGCGTCGATAGGCTTTAAATACATCAAAATAATAACTCCCACGAACACACTGACAGCAACAATCATCAAAAAAGGCGCATGCCATCCCCAAAGATTTGAAAAATACAACCCGGCAGGAATTCCTAAAATTTGACTGGCTGCAAATGATGTCTGTACAAATCCCATCACACGTCCCCGCTGTTCATACGGAAACAAATCTGTTGTGATCGCAAAAACGATGGAGCCGATCACTCCACCGAATAAACCCGTCACTGTTCGAGCGGCTAAAAGTAAAGGATATGTCGGAGCCATCGCGCAAAAAAATGTTCCTAGAACAAAACCCACATAAAAAAACAAAAGTATTTTTTTACGATCAAACCGATCTGCAAAACCGGATGCTAAAATCCCCGAAATCCCGGCACTGAATGCATACACCGAAACCACCACACCAAACTGCTGAGGCGAAATTTTTAACGCCGGCATCAACATCGCACCCAGTGGCGACATGATCATAAAATCTAAAACGATTGTAAATTGCAAAAAAGATAATAGTGCGATAACAAATTTTTGATACCGCGTGAAGGCCATGATTTTCATCACTAGAAACTACCCTTCGGCTCAGGTGAAGTCTAGAATTTTATCCGTGCATCCTGATATAGGCCAAAGCCAAAACGCAATCGCGTTTGCCTAGAATCTGTTATTATTTTTCGCCGCCGCAATTCGGCAGAAATAGTCTTTGTGCGTTCAAGATCACCCATTTCAAAAGCAAAAAAATGTCCATGCTTTTCAAATCCATTATTCAAAATGGCTTCCACGGATAATCCCAAATCACCCGAACTTGGTAAGTCCGCCAAGAAAGCCTGTTGTCGCTTCAAAACGTGCTGGTGAATGACTTCAACCGTGATCTTTTCACGAGCAAACAGCTCTAAAACAGAAATCAACCGATACAGTGCCGAAAAATCCAGCGTTGATCCCGCAAATCGAAATCCATCTTGAGAAAAGCTAACTTGACCACGAGTCGTCATCGAAGATGCCAAATCTGCAAATCCTGCAAACCAACCTGTATTCAGCGGACGCAAATCACAGTTCTCGGGCACAACCAAAAAACAGCACCCTTCGCCACCTTGAGCGTACTTATATGACCCAGCCAAATAAAAGGCCCGCTTACAAAGTCGACTTAAATCCGTGGGGACAGCCATAAATCCATGATAACCATCAATAACAATCTGAGTTTTAGGATTCGAAACAGCATTCACAATGCGCTCAAGATCACGCACCACCACACCAGAATTAAAAAAAACATGACTCAGAAAAATCAAATCATACTCTGCCGCAGAAATAGCAGCTAAAAATCGATCCTCAAAATCATGAAACGGCTGAGTCTGAACACACACGACGTCCACAAGCTGAGCCTCGATCAAGCGATTCACTTGGCGATCAAAACTATAAAACTCGGAATCCGTAGTCAAAATACGAATTTTTTTCCGAGGATCAAAACACGATAGTATTCGAGTCACAAATTCATGAGTATTCGGCGCAAAGGCAATCTGTTGCGGCATAGGGACTGATAATATCGAAGCAATTAAATTTTGAGCCCGGGGAATTTTTTGAGAAAAAATATAATCCCATTTATCATCCACCAAGCGCGCAGAATCATTCCAATATTCTATACTGGCATCATATGTGACATCCGGCCAATAATGATGACTGTGCGAAGCATAGTGCTGAACATCTGGATTGGCCGCAATAAATCTCGAATAAAACTTTTTATACATGAAAATTCAATTGCCGTCGCACTTCAGTTGGAATAACCGGCAACCTTGAACTAGGCAGTAAATAAGTTGATAAATTAAATAAATCCATAAACACACGATTTGAATCAGCTGCCCGTTTCAAATATTGATGTCCCGACGAACCCCCGGTACCAATTTTTGTACCCAACATTCGGTGCGCCATCAAAGCATGCCTTTGACGCCATGTCGTGAAATTCTCGTCGATATTCATCATCAACGTGATCATCTGTTGCGGCAAAGTCAGCATGGGTTCATGACGATACAACAGAATAAATAACGCATTTAAAATCGCCTTCTGTGATAACTTGCGCTGCCCCAGTTCAATAATTTTTTGATGAAGCTCGACATCAAATAAACTTGAAAAAGTTTCGCGAGTGATTTTTAAGTTCTCTAATTGCCCCTGCAAATCTTTATCTGAAAGCCCTGCCATATTGGACATAATGGTGGCTTCGTCTTCCGCCAAAAAATCTGCGATCGATTTTTTATATTCATCCCAAAAATTAAATTGACCTGAAACCGTAAATGGCATGCGCTCGAGCCACTTTTCAACCAACCGAAGAAGCGATGGTGCATTCTCAAGTTGGGTGAGTCGATCACGATCGCCTTCGGTCAAGCGTCCTAAAAAGAATTCGCGGTCGATGCTTTCCCGATTATTCGTATTGAGCCCCAGCTTGATTTCAATTTCCCGAAACTGAGTGCTTTGAAACCCCGACGCCGGAACCAAAAGGCTACGAAATTCTAAAAAATCCATCGGAGACATTGTCTCTAAAATATCCATATACGATAAAATCATCGTCTGAATTTTTGTAATACGATCCAAACGCTGAATGATGATGCCAAAATCACTATCTTCAACCACAGACTTATTAAAAATAACCAATACCGAATCCAAATCATGCAAGATCTGCTTGAACCACAATTCATAGGCTTGGTGAACTACAATAAACAGGGTCTCTTCATGGGATTCCGGATTCTCAGGACTGGCGTACTTGCGACTTAAAGGCTCTTGAGCACCTAATAACTTATCGAGCATTAAGTAGTGACTGTAATAAACTGGTCCATGGCTTTTGTGCATAATGATTCCCCATATTTAAGAATAACAGATTGAAAAATTATGCTTTATCGAACCGAGCCTTAGCAAGAAGCTTTGCTTGATATGTGGTGTTAACTGGTGGGAGGGATTATTACAGACGCCCTAGAAGTTTCCAAATCAGAACAATCAGTTCCGTAACGACTAAAAATCGTAAAGCGATGGCATTATTTTTAGCTGTCGATATAAACATGGAAGCATCTTGGCTATCTTTTATTTTTCCTTCAATTGCGAGATATTGCATCCGCTTCTCAACATGTATCGGAATTTTTTGTTTTGCGGTATTGTAGTGAGCTGCTGAAACAATTTGAATAATAGCTTTTTCGAGACCCCTCAGCTTGAATGAGTTAAAAACGAGATAAACAGTCGCCCCGACACAAATCAAAGCATTTCCTGATAAAAATATAATTTCGATTATTGACATTGGGGCCTCGTCATCAGCACTCCGCCATTTACTATTCCAGTTCCCGCAAAAAACTGAACACTTTTTAAAAGTCCACTCGATCCACATAACTCATTAGATTCCACCCACATAGCATACAAATTCTTATCCATCCTGCAAACCCAATCGGATCCTTCGTAGTCCAACGTCCTACCGTAGGATCATAATCCCTAACACCAAACCTGATAAGCTTAGTATCCCCATAATACGGTCGCTAACGGCCAATGCTAAGTTACCAGTTAATCCTCATCATCCTTAGGCGGCGGTGGTGGCGGCACTAGATACTTTTGTATATGAACATCTCTTGACCTATTTTTTTCCGTTTGGATATTCGGCAAAATAGCTAATTATCTGTGGATGAGGAGCTTTCTTGGGAGGAATTTTTTGGAGCTTAAACATAGTTTTATGCACAGTTTCCCCATACGCTTGTACTGCAACATCCAATCCGTAATGATCAGTCTGAGTCATATCTATGCTTGCTCTGTACTCGACAAATTTCCCTGTTAATTTGGGATTGGTAGCATCCCGCTTGGCTTCTAAAAGAATCAAGTTTCTTAAAGAAAGATCATCTTGAATTTCAAACTTCACTCTAGCCGAGGGTACAGTAAATCCAATTTTATTCTGAGAGTGGACATAGGTTCCCAAATGCCTAGATATTTCGTAGTCATTACCAAAAATAAACTCACGATTGAAGTTCGTGATTGTGTACCTTTGAAAGCCGATTTTATTACAGATGTTTCTAAGTTCGGCATCGCTTTCATTGATTTTGAGAAGTTTATCAGAATTTTCAATTTCAATTTCAAACGTAACAATGAAAACTTCAAGATTCTTAGGTAAAGACATATCCAACCCTGAAGAAAACTGAGATTGCTTAGATTGAATTGCGGCATAAACTGGAGCTAGATCAATATATTTATGATACAAAACTTCTAGGGCAGAAATAACTGGGTTATTCGCAGCGTATAGAACCCCAAAACTGCGTTCTGGATTAAACCTACCTCCAGACATTGCATTAAATTCTAGTGATTTTTTGAAAAAACTGTCGCTTGATTCTTTGATGATCGAAGCAATAATTTCTCGTCGTTTCTTATCAAAGTTGGAGTTCATCCACCAGTTATGATGTAACTTTTCATCATTTATTTTTTCTCGTTCTGCTTGGTATTCATCCCAAACGAATTGACCTTCTTCTTTTAAAAGAAATATCAATTTGCTAAACTCAATACTTCTATATATTTTCATTTTCGTTCACTTGCTAAAGACATGTAAATTAGATCAAGGGCTTGTAAGAACTGTTGCAGATCATCCTTAACTTGAAATTCTAATGCTTTTGCTTTGGCATCCGCTTTGTCTAAGGATAATTGTTGAAGCCTTGTCAATGTTCCTTCTTTTCGCTGAAGTTCATCGGCTCGGTCAGAGATTTTACTCTTGTTCGTAGTGGATTTCATAAAAGATGCTGCGGCTGTTTTAATAGAGGTAACTGCTATTTTAGTTCCATCTCGCATGTCTGTCACTTTTCCAGTCTCAAACCATTTTTTTATGTTTCCCTGAACACTCGGAATGGATTTGGCGTAAATACTTATTCTTAGTATATGAACTGCTGCTTTCTTTTTTTCTATGGGGTCTTCGATTTTATTTATTGCTTCCAATACATCTGCTGGAACTTCTTTTCTTTCTTTGAATTTGCCAATAATAGTTTCAGCAGAAATTTGCTTATCGCTTATTGTGCTTTTGAAGTCCTTTATCTCTAAAAAACCTACTTCTGAAAGACTTTCAATTACTTCTTTCATAATGCCACCTTAAATAGGGTCCACATAATCTACAGGAGTACTCTGACCCTTGATCTTTTTAATTGATGCTATTGGAATGGTATGAGTGGAGCTTTCGGTTCTTCCCTCTGAATGTTCTCTTGAGTCGTAATCTGCTATTGTAATGTTCTCATCGTCAATGTTATCAAGAAATCCCTTAGATATGAGAGGCTTATCTTTTTTTTCAATCTCCCACTCTACTTCAACCCAGCGTTGATGATACCCATTAACTTGTAAGACGTTCATTTGCTCTCCTCTTTGTTAAAAGTTGCGAGTAAAGGTGTCGGACTTTATTTAGGTAAACTTACTTAGTTTTTTTAACTTTATTTATGGCCACTGTTACAACTTCAGTAATCAGCAATGCCACTACAAACATAACAACGATTAAAACAAAGCGAGAGTCAGTAAGTCGAGTTAAGAGCATAGCAAAAAAGGTCACTGAAGAAATAAACGAGAACAGAAAAATATATCCAGAGCTTACACTTTGACGATCTTTAAAAAGCGTCAGGCGCAAGAGAAAAAATAGTGTTGCTATACTTACGCTAATTAAAACATAGGGCATTATCTCTAGATGACCAAATCCACTTTGAATAGACCATTTCGGAGCATCCGCAGTTGCACCCATGCCCCAATATAACCAAGTAAAAAATAAATCTAAAGTGACTAATGCTGCGATCTGCACAACGGCCAAAAGCATTACGGGTTTAATTTTATTCAAATTTGAACCTACCATCCTACTGCTCCTGCTGGTGCATTTGGAATAACATCTAATCCAGCACCTCTTAAAACATTATGAATGAAGGTATTGCTATTTGTCCCTGTTTGAAATGGATTTGGAATCGGATTATACGGTGTGCCGTTAGGCTGATTATAGAACGAAGCTAAGATCTCCTTATCAATTTTATCCTGTCCACTTGAAGTGTTACATCTGCCGTTATCAACCGCTGTGTTAAAACTACCATTTCCAGAATCTTCTGGCGCATTTATATATCTATTTCCGACTCTCATATCTGGAGTTAATAAGCTCAGAGTAATGGGGTTAGTACCTAAAGAACTTCCAGCTTCAGGGGTAATTCTTAAATAGCAATGCATACCGCCAGCAGAACCTCCCGAACCACCAACAGCTCGGCAAGTGAGGTTTGTAGCCAACCCGCTCGGATCATTATATGACATCGGATTCCCACCCACATAAGCATACAAGTTCGTATCCCCACCCGCAAACCCAATCGGATCCTTCGTAGTCCATCTTCCAACAGTTGAATCATAATCCCTCGCCCCAAATCTCACCAACTTAGTATCCCCATCATACAACCCACCAGCAAAACCCAGCGTCTGAAATCCAGGATTGGTATTCTTCATCATATTCCCAAATTCATCGTACTCAATTTCCTGAGCAACTTGTGCTGAGTTCGCATCAATAACATAACGAATTGATCCTAAAGCGGGATCGGAAATAATACGATATAATTTTCCTGATTTTATTAAAATAACTGGTGACGATGATTCCGGTCCATAGATGAAGAGCTGCTTATAAACTTTGTTCGCATCAAGCACGCCAGCTAAATGTGTTGAGTCATACCTGTAGTGTGTAACAAAATGATTTCCCATTTTAATTCTTAGCACAAATCAAGCTTGCCTCCTAAAAAGGAGGAATCAATGGGAAGAGTGGGAAGACCGAGTAAGTACCCCGGCGTATTAAAGGAAGCC